>JADMIO011406706.1_pt1 | contig 124742 bp, 95 predicted proteins | sample 8958161 | NCBI WGS metagenome assembly JADMIO01 (sample SAMN16585339, study PRJNA669376) | soil metagenome | isolation source: Crop rotation soil | place: USA: Cullars Rotation, Alabama | collected 2011
GCCGCGACTTCAAGTCACGTGAATTCCAAGCTTCGGATCCCACTGTGCTGGAAAGACCGCTTCGCTGCGCACCTCGACGATGATCTGCGCTTCCTCGCGGTACTGCGCCATGCGCACGCCCGCCGCCAGCAGCCGCGCGCGGAACTCACCGATGAGGAACGAATGCTCCTGAGACGGCTGCGTCGCCGCCGTCAGGTAGGTGGGATCGACGTAAACCTTGCGATCGCGGAGGGATTCCGCGGCGAGCTGGTCGATCGCTTTCACGGTGGCCTGGTTGAGCAGGAACTGTTCGGTAGCGGTCCGCGGGGGGTCGGTGACGCGGACGGTAGCGCACGAGTTAACAAGCGACAGGACGCTCAGGCAAAACGTCGGCATGATCGATCGGAAGCGGCAGCGCATGCGGTCGCAGGGGACTGTACGGCAATCGCGCGCATACGGGCAAGCCACGTGCCGTTAAGCGCATACGAACAAAGCCGCCGCGCCGCGGGCCCGACGGGCCCCACGGAGACGCCCGCAAGTGCATTATCGGCCGCCAGCAATGGCAGATTCCGTGTGTCATGAGCGGGCAATTCCAGTATCATCGGTGACGTTCCAGCGCATCGTCTAGGTCATCAAGTCCCGCAATCGCGATGAGGTTAACAAGTTAACTCCTGTCCAACGCATGAGCGAGTTCCGGATAGCACTGATCGGCGGCGGCGGAATTTCCCGGGCGCACCTCGCCGCGGCCAACGCGAGCGGCGGGCAAATCCGTGTCGTCGCGGTCGCTGATCCGTCCGATGCCGCACGCGCTGCGATCATCGATGCAACCGGGATTGCCGGTTACGTCTCGGTCGATGCGCTGCTCGCCGAGCAATCCGACGTCATCGATGCCTTGATCGTCTGCACGCCGCCCTCCGCGCGGATCGACATCATTGCGGCCGCTCTAGAGCGGAAGATCGCGGTGCTCGCGGAAAAACCGCTGGCGCACACGCTGGCCGACGCGCGCCGGCTCGCCGAGCTTGCGCAAAAGCACGCACACGTTCCGACCGCGGTCGGCTTCTGCCATCGTTTTGTTCCGGCCGTCGTCGAAATGAAACGTCGGGCGCAGGCCGGCGATCTCGGGGAAATCATCCGCTTCGAGAACACGTTCGCCGGCCCAAATCCAGGTATGCAAACCAAGTGGATGAGCGACGTCGCGCTCAGCGGCGGCGGGTCGTTCATCGACACGGGATGTCACAGTCTGGACCTGTTTCGATTTCTGATCGGGAGCGCTCGCGTGGCCGGCGCGGTGTTTCGCAATGACTGGCCCGGCCGCGGCGAATCAAGCGCCACTGTTGTGCTTCGAGGTGAAACATGCGCGGGGGTCATTCAAAGCGGTTGGACTGAACCGGCGCGTTTCACGCTCAGCCTGACGGGCACGCGCGGCGTCCTGATGTACGATTACGACCGGCCCACTGAGCTGCTGTGGAAGCGGCTCGACGGTGCAGTCGAGTCCCGGCCGATCGATTCACACGAGAGTCGATTTGAACGACAGCTCAAAGCCTTCGCCAAGCGATGTAGCGATAACTCCAATGTTCAGAATCACTTGGCTACGTTTGGATGCGGGTTAGAGGTAGCGCAACTCTGCGAAGATGCGAAACGGCTCAGCATTATATAAGATTACGTCAATCAGGAATTTGCAATGTCCACCGCCGAGTCGAATGCCGACCTGCAACGCTTCAGCGCCGCTGCCGAAGCGCTCGTGAAGGCCGCGGAAAAGATTCCGGTCACGGTCTATACCTCCAGCGCCGCCGCCAGCCGCGCCGTCGCACAGGAAATCGCGCAGCTCATCCGCGACAAGGCCGCGCGCGGCGAACGCTGTGTCCTCGGTCTGGCAACAGGTTCAACTCCGACGGGCGTCTATGACGAACTCGTCCGCCTGCACAAGCTGGATGGGCTTTCGTTCGCGAACGTCACGACGTTCAACCTGGACGAGTACTACCCGATGAAGCCGGACGAGCTGCAGAGCTACATCCGCTTCATGCGCGAGCACCTGTTCGATCACATCGACATCGATCCGCAAAACGCGCACGTGCCCGACGGCACGATCCCGCGCGATCGCGTTCACGAGTATTGCCAGCAATACGAGCGGATGATCAAGGAAGCCGGCGGGTTGGATTATCAGATCCTCGGGATCGGACGAACGGGACACGTCGGGTTCAACGAGCCCGGTTCGCCGCGCGATTCACGCACGCGATTGATCACGCTCGACCGCGTCACCCGCATGGACGCCGCCAGCGATTTCTTCGGCGAGTGGAACGTGCCGCGCAAGGCCATCACGATGGGCGTGGACACGATCCTCAACGCGAAGAAGGTCGTGCTGATGGCGTGGGGCGAGCACAAGGCCCCGGTGATCAAGCGCGCCGTCGAAGGCGAGGTCACCGCGCAAGTCGCCGCAAGCTTTCTTCAACAGCATGCCAATGCCCGCATCGTCCTGGACAGCGCGGCGGCGGCGGAATTGACGCGCTTCAAGACCCCGTGGCTCCTCGGTTCGATGGAAGACTTCGGCCTGACGTGGGACACGGCCAACACGCGCCGCGCGACCATCTGGCTGGCGATGACTCTCAAGAAGCCGCTGCTCAAGCTCACCGACGAAGATTATAACGAGCACGGCCTGCAGGAACTCTCCGCGTCGCGCGGCGGCGCCTACGACATCAACATCGAGGTCTTTCGCGCGCTTCAGGCGACGATCACCGGCTGGCCGGGCGGAAAACCGCACAAGCATGCGGAAGTCGGGCCGCCCGGACCGCAGTTCGCCCATCACAGTCCCGAGATTTTTCCGAAGCGCGTCGTCATCTTCAGCCCGCATCCGGACGACGACGTGATCTCGATGGGCGGCACGCTCATCCGCCTGTGTGAGCAGGGGCACGACGTCCACGTCGCGTATCAGACGAGCGGCAACATCGCGGTGTTTGACCAGGCCGCGATCCGACACGCGGATTTCGTACGCGAATATGCGCAAGCCTTCGGCCTTGGTGAACGCCAGGCCGGGCGCATCGAATCGCTGATCGAGAGCTTCGTGAAGCAGAAGAAACCCGGCGAGGTGGATGCGCCTGAGCTTCAGAAGATCAAGACGCTGATCCGGCGCACCGAAGCCCGCGCGGCCGCCCGGTTCAGCGGCGTCAAGGAAGAGCACATCCATTTCCTCGATATGCCGTTCTACGAAACGGGGCGCGTGCGCAAGAAGCCGCTGAGCGAAGACGATATCCAGATCGTCATGGCCCTGCTCGAGGACGTCCGCCCGCACCAGATCTATGCGGCGGGCGACCTGTCCGATCCGCACGGCACGCATCGCGTCTGCTTGCACGCGATCATCGAAGCGATGGCGCGCCTGAAGGATCGTCCGTGGATGAAACAATGCGACGTGTGGCTCTATCGCGGCGCGTGGCAGGAATGGGGCGTCGAGGAAATCGAGATGGCCGTCCCGCTCTCGCCCGACGAGGTGCTGCGCAAGCGCATCGCGATCTTCAAACACGAGAGCCAGAAGGACAAGGCGCTGTTCCCCGGCACCGACGAGCGCGAGTTCTGGCAGCGCGCAGAAGACCGCAACCGCGAAACCGCCGTCAACTACGACAAGCTGGGACTGGCGGAGTATGAGGCGATCGAAGCGTTCGTGCGTTGGAAGACGGGGAATTGAACCGATCCTCCGGACAGGTTCGCGTGGGCGTGGTTGGCCTGGGATTCATGGGCGCGACGCACGTGCGCGCCTATCAGTCGGCGGCGAAAGCAGGGTTCGATTGTGCGCTCGTTGCAGTGGCGGATCAGCGCGAAGATCGCCGTGCCGGAAAGCTGGGCGACTCAACTGGGAACTACGAAACGGGCGGGGCATCCGGCCGAGCTTTCGATCCGTCGCGCGTACGCCAATACGAGCGCGCTGACGAATTGATCGCCGATGCGGATGTGGATCTCGTGAGCATCTGCACGCCGACGGATTCGCACGTTGCACTGGCGGCGGCGGCGCTTCGCGCCGGCAAACACGTGCTGGTCGAAAAGCCCGTCTCGCTGCACGCCGCCGAGATACGAGATCTGGACGAGGTTGCTCGTCAATCCAGACGAATCTGCATGCCCGCGATGTGCATGCGCTTCTGGCCGGGGTGGGATTGGCTCAAAGGGCGCATTGAAGATCGCGCGTACGGCGCGTGCGTCAGCGCGCGATTCGAGCGGCTCGGCGCGCCGCCGACATGGGCGCCCGAATTTTACGGTGACGGCCGGCGCAGCGGCGGGGCGATCGTGGACCTGCACGTGCACGATGCCGACTTCGTTCGCTACTGCTTCGGGAAACCCGATGCGGTCACCAGCGCCGGGCGCGTCGGCGACAGCGGCGCCGTCGATCACGTCACAACGATGTACCGCTACACGCACGGCAACGGCCCCGCGCACGTCGTCGCCGAGGGCGGTTGGCTCTCGCCGGGATTCCCGTTCACCATGCGTTACGTCGCCGTGTTCGAGCGTGCCGCGGCGAGCTTCGACTTCGGCCGCGATCGTCAGCTGATGCTTGCGCGGGATGGGACGACGCAACCGGTCGCAATCGACCTCTCGGTCAGTGGTTACGAAGCAGAGGTGAGTCACATGCTCGGCGCGATTTCATCGGGCCGCTCGTCGGCCGACGTCACGCTTGCCGACGCCGCCGAGGTGATGGACATGATCGACGCCGAGCGACGTAGCATCGAACGGCGCGAGAGCGTTCGACTTTAGCGACACGAAGGATTTGTGCGTGAATCGTGATTCATCCACATTTCGCATCGGCGCGATTGGCGTTGACAGCTCGCACCTGCCGGAATTTACGAAGCGCGTCCTGGCGCTTCACGAATCGGCGCGGGCCCGATGTCTCGTCACGCGCCTCTGGACCGACGGTAAACATGATCTGCGCGAAGAGCAGGCGCAGCAGTGGCTCAAGTCCGCCGTCGCGATGGGCGTGAAGCCCGCCCGATCGATCGACGAGCTTCTCGATGACGTCGATGGCGTGATGGTGCTGGCCGTCAATGGGAATAAACACCTGGAGTTCGCGCTTCCGGGGCTGAAGCGGGGGCTCCCGACCTACATCGATAAGCCACTGACGTGCAGCTTGGACGAGGCCAGGCAGTTGCTGACCGCTGCCCGCGGGGGCAACGCACGATGCTTTTCCGCATCAAGCTTGCGTTTTGCGGCCGAGGTGACAGATTTCCCTCGCGAGCAGCTGGGGACGCTTTGCGCGATCGACGCGTTTGGCCCCGGCGAGTTGATCGCAAGCATGCCCGGCCTGTTCTTCTACGGCGTCCACGCGATCGAGATGGTGGACGCGCTGTGGGGACCGGGCGTGCGGCGCGTCCGCGCGGTCACGACGGCCGATCGTGATCTGGTGGATCTCGCTTACCACGACGGGCGATGCGCACGGCTGCGCATGGAACGCGCGGGCGCATACGAGTTCGGCGCCACGATCCATGGGCAGAAGCAGGTCCATCAATTCCGCGTTGACTTCAGCGGCGTGTACAACCGGATGATCGAGCGGATGACGCATTTCTTCGAGGGCGGCCCGGCGCCAGTGCCGCTGCGCGATACGATCGAGAACATCGCTGTGATGGAGGCCGGAAACCGCTCAATGGCGGCGGACGGCGAGTGGATCGACGTAGCAAACGAGGAATAAGGCCCGGGCGATTTCGTTCTTTACGTTTCGGAGCGAGACGTTAGTATAATTATAGAAGATCGGGGCGCCGCCCGCGTGCGAGGGCCTTTTGGTGTCGGCTGGGAGTGTCATGCCCGTCAAAGAACTCAAACCTGTGGCGCCGCAGACCGGCCGGCCGCTGTACCTGGCCGTCCGCGACGCCGTCCGCGAAGCGATCGACGCCGGCATGTTTCAGCCCGGCGAGCAGATGCCCTCCACAAAGGAGTTGTCCGAGCAACTTGGCGTCTCACTGGTCACGACCCACCGCGCGCTGCAGGAGCTTGTCACCAGCGGCGTGCTTCAGCGCTCGCAAGGCAAGGGAACGTTCGTTCATCAACGCTACCTCGATCGCCGCCGAACGCTCAGCGAGGTGCGACTGGGGCTCGTTTTCCACAGCGAATCTTCGCTGGCCGACTACTACCACGGGCAGATCCTCGAAGGCGTTCGCCAGGCTGCGCAGCAACTGGCCGTTGACCTGGTCCTGTTACGCTTCGGGGAAGATGTGCGCAACGAGTGCAATGGCTTCCTCGTCGTCAACCCGCTGCCCGATGAAGTCGAGGCACTCGCATCGCAGGTGCGAAAGAAAAATCCCGTCCTCATCGTCGGCGCACGCTCGACGGCCAAGGCCATCCGCTCCATCGACGTGGACAACGTCGATCTGGCGCGCCAGGCGATCGATCACCTCGCATCGCTCGGTCATACGAACGTCGGCTACATCGGCGGCGCCGATCAGGTCAGCAACAGCCGCGATCGCTGGGCCGGCTTCGTTGCGGCCGCGCACGAGCACAACCTGACGATGAAGGAACAGAACATCGTCAAAGCACTCAGTTGGCGCCTCGACGAGCGCGAGCGCATGGCTTTGATTCGCATGCTCGGCGGGCCGACGCGTCCCACGGCAATTTTCGCGGCCGGGTATTACTTCGCGCTCGACGTGTACGGCGCAGCGGTCACCGTCGGCCTGCGCGTGCCCGAGGATCTGACGATCGTCGGCGTCGATGATCCGCCCAGCGCGTCGCACCTTACCCCGCCGATGACGACGCTTCGCCAGCCGCTCGTGCAACTCGGCCAGGCGGCGGTCGCGACGCTCTACCAGCAGATTCACGATGATGTGGCGGAGTGGACGAGCCGCACGCTTCAGGCGGAACTCGTGCTGCGCCGCTCCTCCGGTCCGCCGGTCGGCGCGGCCATCGGACGCTGATTGGCCGTTTTGAGCACGCCGGTGAGCGCCAGGGAGATCCACACTCCGATCCTGATCGTGGGCGGCGGCACGGGCGGCGTCGCCGCGGCGCTGGCGATCGCCCGCCGCGGCGGGTCGTGCATCCTCACCGAACCCACCGACTGGATCGGCGGCCAACTGACCAGCCAAGCCGTTCCTCCCGATGAGAATCGCTGGGTCGAAGGTACGGATGGAGTCCAGTCTGTTACCCGCGCGTATCAAACCTTCCGTGAAAACGTCCGCCAGTGGTATCGCGATCACCGCCCGCTCACGAGCGTGGCGCGCTCGATCGAGCGACTGAACCCGGGCAACGGCTGGGTAAGCCATCTCTGCTGCGAAGCGCGGGTCGCACATGCGGTGCTCGAGGCGATGCTCGCGCTGCACGTCGCCGCCGGGCGCGTGCGTATCCTGCTTCATCACGAACCCATCGCCGCCGACGTCAGCGGCGATCGCGTGCGCGCCGTGGAGTTTGTCGATGTGCGGTCCAACGCCCGCGTCGCGATCACGGCGGACTATTTCCTCGATGCCACGGAAACCGGCGACCTGTATCCGCTCGCGAAGATCGAGTACGCCGTCGGCGCCGAATCGCACGCGCAGCACGGCGAGCTCCACGCGCTCAGCGCTGCGGATCCTACGGATTTCCAGGCGATCAGTTGGTGCTTCGCGCTGGAGCATCGTCCCGGCGAGAACCATGTCATCGACAAGCCGGCGCGCTACGACTTCTGGCGCAATTACCAGCCGCCGCTGGATCATCCCTGGCCGGGCAAACTGTTCTCGTGGCGCGTCATGTCAAACGAAGGCTACCGGCCGCGCGATCTGCGCATGGTCCCCTGGCCGGATGAACCGCGGGCGAATGAACTGGAACTCTGGCGTTATCGTCGCATCGTTGATCGAAGTCTGTACGAATCGAACGCGGCGTCGCAGTACCCGGACGTGACGCTGGTCAACTGGGTGCAGATGGATTACTTCCAGCGTTCGATCATCGACGTCACAACGGATGAAAAACGCCACGCGCTTGCGGAAGCCCGCGAGCAGAGTCTGTCGTTGCTGTATTGGTTGCAGACGGAAGCGCCGCGTCACGATGGCAACGGCGTCGGCTATCCCGGACTCAAACTTCGCGGCGACGAGCTGGGGAGCAGCCATGGGTTTGCCAAAGCGCCCTACGTGCGCGAATCGCGCCGCCTGATCGCGCGCACGATCGTGACCGAGGCGCACGTCGGGACGGAACAGCGGCGCAAGGAAGGCCGGCCGGATCAAAATGTGACGGCATGCGGCATGGCCGAGCCGTTCGCCGATTCGGTCGGCATAGGGCATTACCGCCTCGATCTGCATCCCTCGACGGGCATGCGCGCCGGCTTCTACGCGCCGGCCGCGCCGTTTCGGATTCCGATGGGCGCACTGATCCCGATACGCGTGAACAACGTGCTCGCCGCGGGGAAAGGGCTTGGCGTCACGCACGTGACAAACGGCTGCTATCGTCTGCACGCCATAGAATGGAACACCGGCGAATCCGCCGGCGCGCTCGCGCAACATTGCGTCGAAACGAAGCGGTCACCGCACGCGATCCAGGCAAACCTTGAGCGAGTCCGCGAGTTCCAGAAAAAGTTGACTGACGACGGCATCCGCCTCGCCTGGCCATGGGAAAGAACGCAGGGCTGACCTAGCGAATGAACGTTGACCGACGCTGAGAGCCCGTCCAAGCGCCTCCTCTCCCTGAACAAGCCGCGCGTCACGCGAGCGCATGTCGCTCGGCAACGCGATCCTGTTGACGCTGAAGCAGAATCTGGGCGCGTGGACAGGTGGCTGGGTCTTCACGATCGCGTTCGTTGTCTTCTGGTGGCTGGTCTTGCACGTTGCCTATCGCCGGCGGATCTTTTTGAAGATGTGGCCGTCGCTCACCGCATTTGCATTTATAAGTATACTGTGATACGTTATACTAACGCTCGTTATATGCGATACGAGATCGTCGACGCCGAATTGCAGGCGCTGGACGCTGATGAGCGGTATGTTTCCAAGCGGCATGCGCACCCGATCGCCCGCGCATTTCGCAAAGTCATGGGACTGATTCGCGCGGCTGATGACGAGCGCGACCTGCGCGCGTTCAAGTCGCTTCGCCTCGAGAAGCTCGCCGGGGACCGTGCCGGCCAACACTCGCTGCGACTCAATCGACAATCTCGGTTGATCGTCGTCTTCCAAAACGACGCACAGGGAAGGTTCGTCGTCGTCATCGAGATTGTGGACTATCACTGACCGGGAGTTTTCAACCATGAGCAAACGACAGGCATTTCCGCCCGGTGAATATCTAGCCGACGAGTTGGAGGCGCGGGGATGGTCGCAATCGGACCTGGCGAAGGTTCTCGACCGCCCGTTCCAACATGTAAACCTGCTGGTCAACGGCAAGCGCCGGATCAACGCCGAGATCGCCTCCGAGCTGTCCGCAGCATTCGGCACTTCCGCAGAAGTTTGGCTCAACCTTCAATCCGCATGGGATGCGTACAAGGCTCCGGCGCCGCCGCGGTCGATCGTGAGTCGCGCGCGGGCAATGGCTCGGTTATCCAAGAGCTGAGATGAAGACTACCGCGCGGCAGAAAAATGAAGATGACGCCGTTATGCGTCACAATCATCAAGCTCCCGATACAAGATAGCAGGCGGCAACCAACGCGAGCCCACCCAAAGTGATTCCCAACCACTTCAACCAAGAACAGCTCAGCGGATTAGGCTTGGCCATCCCCCCGAGCACCAGCCCAGTCATGCCGAACATCGCTGTCCATGCTCCACCCACCAGCCGACTGAACCCCCAATCACCGCCCTTACCAGGTCCATAGTTTCTCCATGTTTCGAATGCCGCAACGAGGCCAGCGAGTCCCGCCAAGATGCTTGCACGTGCGGGCCACTTGCTCGGCTGATGTTCTTGCGGAGCGCTCTGGTAGTCGATCGGCTTCATGGCGGTTGCTTCCCAGAGTAATCGGTTCGGCGTCATATGCGGAGACTGCGATGTCGAGCGGACTCGTGCGCCCGCTCGGCATGCGGACATCCGCTTGAGTCTGAGCGAATCCACCAACCGATTCCCCGAAATAATTGCGCCCCCACCTCGAAAGCGACCCTATGGCCGGCGTCGGCCGCACAGGAAAACTTGGTCGTTTTCGGGAGTAAGTCATGATCTTCAAACTGGTTAAGCTCGGCGTCATTGGCGCGGTCGGCCTTGCCATCGCCGGGGGATTCGTCTTTGGCCGAGACCTCTACAGCTATGTCAGCTCCTCCGCCCGGTCGGTTCGATCGGCTGTCAAGGACAACGTCCCGGTCGAGTTCGAGCTTCGCCGGGCCCGCGATCTCGTGGACGACATCATCCCCGAGATGCACGCCTGCGTGCGCATGATCGCCCAGCAGGAAGTCGAGATCGCGCAGCTCACGAAGGACATCGAGCAGAGCCGCCGCAACCTCGACGAAGAGCGCACGCGCATCGGCAAGCTGCGCGAATCGCTCTCGTCTCCCACGCAAAGCAGCTTCACGTTCAACGGTTTCACGTGGACGCGCGAGCAGGTCAAGGAGGATTTGGCCAACCGCTTTGAGAACCTGAAGGAAGCGGAAGTCGTGTTGGCCGGCAAGCAGCGGCTGCTCGAGAACCGCCAGAAGTCACTGGCAGCCGCCGTGCAGACGCTGGATCGCACGCGCTCGCAGAAGTCACTGCTCGAGAGCCAGATCGCCGCGCTTGAGGGTCAGCATCAGCTTGTCAAAGCTGCGTCGGTCGGTTCGGAGTTGAACATCGACCACAGCAAGCTGGCGCAGAGCGAGCGGCTCATTGCTGACATCAAGAAGCAGCTCGATGTGGCCGAGCGCGTGCTGGCGCACGAGACGCGTTTCGTTCAGCCGATCCCCGTCGATGCGATCAGCGAGCGCGACCTGCTCAATGAGGTCGATGCGCACCTCGCCGGCAAGGACAAGGGCGGCGATGAAACGCCCACCGTCACCGCGCAGCGCTGATCTCGTGTATTCCCTCTCCCTGTACGCAGGGAGAGGGCAGGGGTGAGGGTTCTTCTGATCGATGAGTTGTCATCATTCTGCGAAGAACCCTCACCCCGACCCTCTCCCGGAGTACCGGGCGAGGGAGAAAATAAGAATCTGATACACTTTACGAGGCAATCGTCGTGCTGATCCTGAAGATCCGACAAGCCGAAGTGGCCCTGTCCGACGGGCGGCTGGACGAGGTCTTCGAGCTCGCGCAGCAGCCGAAGTTGCGGGCCCATCGCCGCGGTCAGGCGATCGTGACCAAGCTCGTGCGGAAGCTGCTGGCCCGCGGACGCGAGCACCTCGACGCCGGCCGAGCGATGCAGGCCCTGACCGATTGCGAGCGCGTCGCGAAGTTCGAGCCGACGATGCCGGACCTGATCGAGCTTCGCACGGCCGCCAGTGACGCGATCCTCGCGAAGCAGCGCGAGCAGCGTCGCAACGGCCACGCGATCGCCGCGGCACGCGAGCAGATCGAGGCCGGCTTCCTCGCGACCGGCGAGCGGCTGCTGTCCGGCGCCGTAGCGGCCGACGAGAGCCGCGCCGTCGCCCTGATGCAAGCCGTCAACGTGAAGCGTTCGATGATCGAGTCACAAATCCAATCCGCGCAGGCTGCACTTGAGCGCGACGACCTCGACGCCGCCGCCGTCGAGCTCGCCAAGGCGCGGGCGACGGACGCCGGCGACGCGCGGGTCGTCGATCTCTCGTTCCGCATCACCAAAGCGATGAAACAGCGCATCGTCGGCGCGATCGATGACGGTCGGCTCGACCTGGCCGAGACGATGGTCGGGCGGTTGCTCGTTCTCGACGAGCAGGGCGTCGAAGCGCAGCAGCTCAAGCGATCAATTGAGCAGTACAAGCTCGCGTGGGAAGCAATCGACCGCGGCCGGCCTAGCCAGGCGGCGGAGATCCTCAAGCGATTGAACGCGCTGCATCCCGATGCGCGCTGGATGAAGGAGTCGCTCAAGCAAGTCGCGGTGGCGGAAGAGGCGCTCGAATCGCTCCGTTCCGGGCCACTCGGACTCTTCGCCTCCGGCAAGAGCTGGCTGGCCGGAAACGCGCCGACGGAAGTGCCGGAGGCGCCCTCGCGTACCACGGGCGTCTCGCCCGTGGCCGTCCCCGTCAGCCACGGGCGAGACGCCCGTGGTACAGAGTCCGAGCTTCCCTCAAAGTTTCTGATCCAGGTGGATGGCGCGGGAACGTTCCTGGTCGTCCGTCAATCCAGCGTCACAGTTGGTCCGATCAGTTCGTCGCGGTTGCCGGACGTTGCGCTCGTCGCCGATCCGGGCGCGCCCGTTGCCACGATCGATCGCTCGGATGACGACTACTTCATCCGCGGCGGCACGATCGCCGTCAACGAGCAACCGACCAGCAGCAAATTGCTCGCGAACGGCGATCGCCTCGCACTGTCACCACGGTGTCGTATGACGTTCATCATCCCCAACGCCGCGAGCACGACCGCCTGCATCGACTTGACCGGCGCGCGTTACGGCCGGGCGGATGTGCGCCGCGTGATCATGCTCGATCGCGACATCATCATCGGCCCGGGGAATGCGACGCACGTGCGTTGCGACCATTTGCTCGAACCCGTCGTGCTGCACCTGCGCGGCGGGCGTCTCGTCTGCGAATCGAAATCCCAGGTGAACGTGAACGGCAAACCGATGGACCGCATCGCCGGCATTCCGCTCGGCGGGCACGTCGATCTCGGCAACCTGTCGTTCGTCGTCACCAAAGCCTGACCCTTGCAGGGACCCAACCATGTGGGCTTTTCAATACAAACACGGCGACCGCCCGCTCGACGGATACACGATCCAGCGTGCCGCCGGCCGCGGCGGATTCGGGGAAGTGTATTACGCCGTCTCCGATTCCGGCCGCGAGGTTGCGCTGAAGGTCGTGCAGGGTTACGAGCAGATTGAGCTGCGCGGGATCAGCCAGTGCATGAACCTCAAGAGCCCGCACTTGGTCTCGATCTTCGACGTGCGACACAACGCGGAGAACAAGCCGTTCGTCATCATGGAGTTCGTGAGCGGCCCGAACCTGCGACAGATTCTCGATGAATCGCCGGCGGGGATCGGCACGCAAAAGGCCGCATTCTTCCTGCGCGAGATCGCCAAGGGCCTGTCGTTCCTGCACGACTGCGGGATCGTCCACCGCGACCTCAAACCGGCGAACATCTTCTTCGAAAATGGCTACGTGAAAATCGGCGATTACGGATTATCGAAGGCGATCTCGACATCGCAGCATAGCGGGCAGACGGTGACGGTCGGGACGGTTCACTACATGGCGCCGGAAATCGGCGCCGGCAAGTATGACCGAAGCATCGACATCTACGCGCTGGGCGCGGTGCTCTACGAAATGCTGACGGGAACGCCGCCGTATCTGGGGGCGTCGCCGAGCGAAGTGCTGATGAAGCACCTTGCGAGCGAGCCTGATGTGTCGGGAATTCCGCAGCCGTTCGCGACGGTGATTAAGAAAGCGATGGCGAAGGATCCGGCCCAGCGCTATCAGACGGCGCAGCAGATGGTCGAGGACGTGTTCGGCGCCGAGCACGTGCGGCAGAGCGTTTCGGTTTTCTCGCCGGAAGACCTGAGCATCGTGGCCGAACGCGTGGCGCAGCGCGCGAAGGTGGCCGTCGGCGCAGGCGGCTCATCGATCCCGCCCGCTCAAGCTGGGGCGCGTCAACAGGCCCGGCCGGATGTGTGGCAGCGGCTCGGCGGCGCCGTCGATCGGGCCGCGGGTCAGATCGGGACGCTCGATTATCACGGCACCGCGCCGATCGAAGTGAACGATCCGCTGGCGCCGCGACATCGCTGGATGCTGGCGATCGTCGTCTCGGTCGTCGCGGGCATCGCCGGGACCGTCGTCTCGATGCGCGCGATGGGGCCGCCGATCGTCTCGATGCTCTTCATCTTCACCTGCGCCTGGGGCGCGGCCGTGGGCGTGTTCGTCGCATCGCGCACGATCATTCCGCGCATGCGCGGCGAATCGCCGTTTCTTCAGAAGGTCGTCATCGGCCTGATCGCTTCGACGATCGCGATGATCGTGTCGCTGCCGACATGGGCATGGTCGAGCGATCGCAGGACCGGGATGACGCTCGTCGCGATCATGCTGCCGCTGTTGTTCATCGATACGCGAAAGTGGTTCGCCTTCGACCGCGCCGAACGCGTGCGCCTCGGTACGCTCATCGGCGCGGGGTTCGCCGGGTTCATGGCCAACATCTTCCTCAACGGCAACCTGAACCTCGTGATCGCAACGCTGGCCGGCGCGGCAATGCTCGTGCAGATCCTCTCACCCTGGGATCCGATCGCCGGCGGGCGCACAAAGGCGAAGGAAGACGCCGGCGAGGAAGATGAAGACGAAGACGATGAGTCGAAGACTTCCGCGTCGCCCGCAATCCCCGACCCCCGTTTCGCCGCCGGGCCGCAGGCCCGCGCGACGCCGTCCGGCGCACCCGCATCCGCCACATTCACCTTCGCCACCTCCGGCTCTGCCCAATACTGGTACAGGCCCGTTTGGCGCTTCGCGCGCCTGATCTGGCTCGGCGCGGTCGTCGTGCTGCTCACCGTCGGCATCATGCTTTGCGTCGCCGGCGGGGTCGAACGAAATCCCAACGATGTCGGTCCGTTGGTCGCGATCGGCGTGTGCATGATCGTCGGGGCGGTCTTCAGCTTCCTCAAGAGTTTCCAGCAGCGTTACGTCGGACTGTGGGGTTACCTGATCAAGCCGGTGCTGCTGCTGAGCTGTCTGTTCTCGGTGCTGATCTCCTCGATCGTGATGGGCAACATGATCAGCATGAATTCCGAGGACGCGATGGTCGGCACGTTTTTCATCGTCTTCCCGACCGTGCTGGCGGGCGTGCTGATGTTCGTCCCCGGACGGCGAAAGATCGCGCCCAGCGAGGTGCCGCCAATCGTCATCGCCGAGCCGGCCAAGCCAGGCGCGCCCGCGCCGATGAGCATCCTGCCGTCACCCGCCGTCGCGGCGGCGAAGGTGAAGGAATATGCCGAGTCGCGCCGCGCTCGCCGGGAAATGCGCCGTCGGCGCCGCCGCGCGATGCACCCGATCAGCGAACAGGAATGGGCGCAGTGGGCCGCGGCCCGTGCGATGAACCGGCGAAATCCGTTTGGCACGATGCTGTCGTTCATCGCGGGCGTGTTGATCCTCGCGTCGGTGCTGCTCGGGCTTGGGTTGGCGTTTGATCTGCCGGGCATGATCGCCGCGGGCGTTCCCGACAATTCGCTCGCGCAGGAAATGCAGAATCACATCTTCGCCGGCGTGAGCGATTGGCCGAGGCTGCTGACGAAGATCGCGTCGGCGGCGTCGATCGTGCTGATGATGCTGGGCGTGGTCGTGATGATCTGGGCGCGTCGTGACGGCGGGGCTGGTCACATGATCCGCGGGATCATCGGTGCGGCGGGTTTGCTGTTCGCGATGACGCCGCTGCGCGAGGCGATTCGCAGCGACGGGATGTGGACGGGCATTGCCGCTTGTATGACGAAGAAAGAAGTGGGCGCGGCGACGGAAGTCTTCCTAAACCAGGTTCAAAGCGGGGCGGCCATCGCGAGCGCCGCGATGTTCCTCGTGTTCCTGATCCTGCTGGCCTGGCCGGCGCCGCGGGCCAAGCAGCCCAAGGCGATGGCGTTTGCGTTTCAGCAGCCCCAGCCAACCGCGCCTCAAGCGAGCATTAATCCGAAGTTTCAGCGGCAGGAAGCTGCCGCCGCCGGCGCGCCTGCTGCTGCTGAAGCAGTCGCAAGCGCGGATGCGGGTACTCCGCGCCAAGGAGCTTGAATCATGCGTGCTCTGATCACATTCATTCTCCTGACGATCTCCTGCGCCGGGCGCGTATACGCTTATGACGACTCGACGGATTGGCGCGCGGACGTGTACGCCTCGCCGAAGTCGGCGCTGGCGGCGCTCGCGAACGAGACGGTGCGCGTCCTCAGTGGGCAGAAAGAGTTCGATCCGCAGACGTCGCGGATCACGATCGTGAACGACTTCGATTCAGCGACCTCCACCGCCGTTCGCATTGAATTCCCAGCGACGAAAATCGAAAACGCTTCGGCAGAGGAGAAGTTGCAACCCGGAACCCTCGCGATCCGCATCCAGCTCAAAGACGCGCAGCGTCCCGGCGCCGTTTGGGCCAGTAGCGACCTCGAGGCCGGTACGCTGAGCGCAACGATCTTCTCGGGAAGCGATGCACAACGCCCGACGACGATCGCCGTCAAGTTCGTCGACAAACCCTGGGCCGACGACTGGTCGAGCTTCGTCAACCGCGAGCATGCAAAAAAGTGGATGATGGCCGAGAGCCCGCGGCCGTGCGTGTCGGAGCGTGAGGCCGATGAGGAAGCGCGTCGCGCCGCGGCGCTGGCGCTGTGGCAGCCGGTCGTCGAGCAGCTGAAAGCGAACGCCACCGGAAAGCGATCGATCCTCGTCGCGCAGGAGTTCGTCGTGGGGCAGATCGAAACGCAGCTTCAGCGCAACGTCGGGATCGCCGATCAGTTCGTGCAGCGCTTCGACCGCCCCTACGGGCGCGTCTGGCACAAGATGCTGCTTCTCGACGGTTCCAAATCCACGATCGACACGCTGGCGCGAAACATCGCTGCGCGGGCCCGCGCGGATTACGCGCAAAAGCAGCGTGACCGCTTCTGGTCCTTCGGATCGACGGGCGCGCTCGCCGTCGTCATCCTTCTGCTATACTTCTTCGTCAACGCCGTCACGAAGGGTTACTTCGTGTGGCGCCTCCGCGCCGCCGCGCTGCTGCTGGCCATCGTCGGCATCATCGTGGCGATGTCGCTGAAGTAATTGCGCATGGGAGGACGAGCGGGCCGAGCCGAGTACGTTGATGTACTCCGGCTCGGCAGGAGCCTCGCCCTCCCATTCGCAGGAGTGACGAAGGAGTTCGATGCCCCAAATCAGCGAGGCCGACAAATATGTCATCGATCAGATCCGCGCGGGAAATCCCGACGGCTGGTCGCAGCTCGTCGGCCGGTATCAGGGCCGCCTGCTCGCGTTCGCGCGGGGACGATTGAATCGCAAGGCAGAAGCGGAAGACCTCGTTCAGGAAACGTTCATCACGTTCCTGCAAAACCTCGCCAAATTCCGCGATGAATACTCGCTGGAAACCTACCTCTTCACGATCCTCCGTCGAAAAGTCATCGACTTCTTCCGCGGCCGGCAGACGCGCACGTGCTTCCTCACCGACGTGCTTCACGGCGAAGCGAGCAGCGACGTCTCGCCGTCGCAGTTGCCCGGCGTCGAGATGACCGCAAGCTGGTACGCGCGGCGCGACGAGAGCGGCGCCAAGACGCGCGTGATCCTCAGCGGTGCTTTGGGCGAGCTACTCGATCGACTCAAGAAGGCAGAGAACTTTCGCGATCTGATGATCGTCGAGATGCTGTTCTACGCGCAGCTGCGCAACAAGGACGTCGCGAAGATCGCGGGTATTGATGAGAAGCACGTCGCCCTGATCAAGCATCGATGTCTCAAGGAAGTTCGCGAGAGCGTCGTATCGCGCCTGGGCAACCAGGTCACCGGCGACTTGCAGTCATCGTCGTGGGAGACGTCCGAAAGCGCCGGCTCCATGCTCACCGAAGTGTGGGAGAGTCAGCGCCTCACCTGCCCGAAGCGCAGCACGATCGGCCGATACATCCTGGGCACGCTCGAGAAGCCGTGGCACGACTACATCGAATTTCACCTCAACAAACTTGGCTGCCACTTCTGCCGCGCGAACCTTGAAGATCTGCAACGTCAAACGGCCGAGGAGCGCACGGCCGTCCAGGAGCGCGTGATGCAAAGCACCATCGGCTTTTTCCGCAAGCCGTGAGACAAGAGGCAGCCGCAGAGACGCAGAGACGCAGAGAACACACGCAGAGAAGACAATGTTTTCATCTTTGGTTTTCCTCCGCGTCTGTCTCTGCGCCACGGCGTCTCTGCGGTTGCATTGGCTTTTGCATTCCGAGAAATCTTCGCGCGCCGGCGAGTTGGTCGCGCCACTTTTGAGCGTGCTCGATGTCGTCCTCGTAGACGCCGTTGTTCGTGCGCGAGGAGTGGATCATCCGCCAGCCGCCCAGCGACAGGCCGACGTGGGTGATCTTTGACTTGTCCTTTTCGCTGTGAAAGTAAAGCAGGTCGCCGGCGCGGTAGGGCGGATCGACCGTTCGCCCGGCGGGGAATTGCAGGCGGGCGTCGCGCGGGATCTCGTGGCCGCAGAGACGGTGGACGAGCTGAACCAGGCCGGAGCAGTCGATTCCCCAGGCGCTACATCCCCCCCAAAGATAGTAAACGCCGGTGAAGCGACGCGCGTACGCGATCACGAGATCGCGCGACATCGCGGATGACATGGGGAGCGACGCGAGCGGCAGGAGGTGCTCGATCGCAGTCCAGCCCGATCGGATCATCGCGCCGGCGGGTTGCACACGAGCCCATCCGTGCTGCTCGTCGATAACCCGCACGCGCGTGCCCGCGAGCAACCGTCCGACGAGCGGCCCATCAGCGGCGACCGAGATGTCGATGACGGGCGACGTTACGATATGCGTCGGCGCATCCGGCGCGATCGCTGTGAGATACGGCGCATACGCCCAGCCTTCATATCCATCGAGCTGACGGACGCGGCACCACTCGCCGCGCTCTTCGAGGATCTGCAGCGCCACGCCGTTCGTGACCTGCGTGAGCAGCTCCGCCTGCCATGACGGCTCGGCGTGCAGATCGGTCAGGTTCGCGGCGACGTATCGCGTCTGCTCATTCATCGCGCCACAGTCTCCCGCAACCGCGCACCAATTCCGGCCCGCTCTGGAATTCGGAGATTCGCGCGTTCATCAAACGCAACGCCGTCGAACGGATCGTTCGCGATCAGCAGCGGCGCGTCCAGGTCGAGCCAATCCGCGGCGCCGGCCAGATGCGCCATCGCCGTCGTCCCAAGCGACGTTTCGATCATGCACCCGAGCATGATTTTCATATCCAGCTCTTTCGCGCGGCGCAGGATGCGCATGGCCGGCGCGAGCCCGCCGACTTTCATGAGCTTGAGATTGATCCCCGCGACGCCTGCCCGGCCGAGACGCTCGACGTCCTGCATCGTCTGCACCGATTCGTCGGCGACGATCGGAATGCTCGTATCCTGCTGAAGCTCGCCCATCTGTTCGATCTGCTCGCGCGGCAGCGGCTGCTCGATCAGCTCGAGATCGTACTTTTCGAGCCATCTTAACTTCATCATTGCCTCATCGAGCGCCCACGCCGCATTCGCATCCACGCGCAGTTTCACATCGGGTCGCGCGTCGCGAACTGCGCGGACGCGCGACTCATCATCATCGCTACCGAGCTTCAGCTTGATGATCGGATAGTTCGCGATCTCGCGCGCCATGCGGGCCATCGAGTCGGGCGTGTCGATGCCGATCGTGAACGACGTGGGCATCGGCACGGGCTTGGGCAACTGAAGCAATTCGTACAGCGGGACGTCGCGCTGTCGCGCGATGCGGTCGTGTAGCGCCAGATCCAGCGCCGATCGCGCGGGCGCGGGACCATCGGGGATCCAATTGTCAATCTCATCCGTCGTGTCAGGCAGCGCGCGCCCGTTCACAAACCCGCGAGCGGCCGATTCCCAGCAGGCGGTCATGGCGCTGGGATCCACACGGTAGTACGGCGGGATCGTGCCTTCACCCCAACCGGCGTCGTTCGGCAGGCGCAGCCAGAAGGCTTGTCGCGTTTCGCTCACGCCGTAGGAGACGCGAAACGGATTGCGCAGGTGCAGCGTGATCGATTCCCAGGTCAGCGATGGGGTAGACATTTCGCTGCGCGGATCATACCGCAGGCGGGATATAATACGGCGGACGTGATCGCGCGATCGCGCGCGCGGGGGCCGCGAGGGTTGACGGAAATGCGACGGATCATTCGATATTTCACTCGTCAAAGCGCGGCGGCGCTGCCGCCGCCGTGGACGATGTCCGCGGAGCAGCATCGCCAGATCGTCCGCATGCTCAGCGAGATCGGGCTGGGCATCGTCAGCGAAGCCCGCGGTCCCGTACCGCTGCTCACGTTCGGGCGGCGCGTGCGCGATCGCCTGGAAATGCCGCCGCCGGAGGTCGTGCCGCTGCCGCACTTCGCCGATGCGCTGAAGCGCACGATCCGCGACATGGAACACGACCGGTTGCGCGTCATGTCCCCCAGCGAATTTCCCGGCGTCGGATACGTGTACAACGCCCACGATCCCGAGACTTGGCCGGTGAAGAGCGGGGCCCTGTAAACGTATCCCCTCGCCCTGTACTCAGGGAGAGGGGTGGGAGATGGTTCTTCGCTGAGCGACGATGACTTCTCGTTCTAAAGGAACCCTCTCCCCAGCCCTCTCCCGGAGTACCGGGAGAGGGAGTAAGAGTGGAATCAGCTCGCTGCGGTTGCCTGCTTGCTGCGATTGCCCTTCGGCTGAGCTTGCGCAAGCGAGTCGAGCAGCACAGTGATCAATCCCGTCCAGCCCGTCTGATGGCTCGCGCCAACGCCGCGGCCGGTGTCGCCGTGGAAGTATTCGTAGAATTGGATCAGGTCGCGGAAGTTTGGATCGGATTGAAGCCGCTCGTTGTCGCCCAGTGCGGGTCTCCGCCCGCGCGCGTCCCTGAGAAAGAGTTTGGTCAGCCGGCGCGTCAGCTCATCGGCGACGTCGTTGATGCTCATGAAGCGGCCGCCTTTCGTGGGGCATTCGACGCGGAAGTCGTCGCCGTAATAGCTGTGGAACCGGCGGAGCGACTCAATCAGCAGGTAATTGACGGGAAACCAGATCGGCCCGCGCCAGTTCGAGTTGCCGCCGAAGATTCCCGAATCCGATTCGGCCGGCTGATAGGTGACGGTGAGCGGCTCGCCCATCGCATCGAACACGTATGGATTCTCGGCGTGGTAGCGCGAGAGCGCGCGCACGCCGAACTCGGAGAGAAACTCAGTCTCGTCGAGCATGCGGCGGAGCAACCGCTTCATGCGATGGCCGCGCAGCAATGAGAGCAGGTGCGACTCGCCGGTGCCCGCGTCATTCCAGCGCGAGACGAGCTTCGCCAAATCGGGGCGGTAGTTCAGGAACCAGTTAAGGCGCTCGCGGAACTTCGGAACTTTTTCCAATAGCACCTCATCGAGCACTTCGACGGCGAACAGCGGAATCAGGCCAACCATCGAGCGCACCTTCAGCGGCGTCGCGCGTCCGTCGGGCGTTGAGAGCACGTCATAGAAGAACTCGTCGGTCTGATCCCAAAGCTCAATGCCCGCGTTCGCGATGTTCGTCATCGCCGCCGCGATGTAGAGGAAATGCTCGAAGAACTTCGTGGCCAGGTCTTCATAGACGCTGTTTCCCTGCGCCAGCTCCAGCGCGATGCGCATGAGGTTGAGCGAGTACATCGCCATCCAGCTCGTGCCATCGGTCTGATTGATGTGCCCGCCGGTGGGGAGCGGCTTGCTGCGGTCGAAGACGCCGATGTTGTCCAGCCCGAGAAAGCCGCCCTGGAAAATGTTGCGTCCTTCGGCGTCCTTGCGATTCACCCACCACGTGAAGTTGAGCAGGACCTTGTGGAACACGCGTTCGAGAAACGCGCGGTCGCCATTGCCGCCGTTGCGCTGCTTGTCGATCTGATAAACCTTCCAAGCGGCCCACGCGTGGACGGGCGGATTGACGTCACCATAGGCCCACTCGTACGCCGGGAGCTGGCCGTTCGGATGCATGTACCACTCGCGCGTGAGGAGCACGAGCTGATGCTTGGCGAACGACGGGTCGAAGTACGCGAAGGGAATGCAGTGAAACGCGAGGTCCCACGCGGCGTACCACGGGTACTCCCACTTGTCCGGCATCGAGATGATGTTCTCGTTGGTCAGGTGCAGCCATTCGCTGTTGCGCCCGCGGCGGCGCTGCGCCGGCGGCGGCGGTTGCGCGGGATCGCCCTTGAGCCAGCGATAGACGTCGAAGCAATAAAACTGTTTCGACCAGATCATGCCCGCGTAAGCCTGGCGTTGAACGAGCCGCGCATCTTCATCCGCAACGGCACCGTGAAGATCGTTGTAGAACGCATCGGCCTCGTCGCGGCGCGATCGCAGGATCGAATCGAACTTTGCGAAAGGAGCCTTTAGCGCCGACGGCGTGAGCCGGAGACGAACGCGCACCGTCCCGCCGGCGGGAACGTCAAACTTGTAGTGGCCTGCGGCTTTGGTTCCCGTCCGCGCCGGATTCACAGCGTCCGAGCTTCCGCGAACGACGTATTCGTGAAATGCATCCTTGAAGAAGCGTCCGTTGGCGGGCTGGTTGTAAAGGCGCGAGACGTTCGTGTCGTTGTCGGTGAACAGCAGCGTCGGTGCGTCATCGAAGTGCAAGTGATACTTACCGAGCGTCGTATGTTGCAGCTCGATCGAGGTGCTTGAATCGCCGCGTATCGTCGGCCGGTCGGAATCGTTCCAGGACCACGTGTTGCGAAACCAGATTTGAGGCAGGACGTGCAGCGGCGCGGCGGCATCCCCGTGATTCTGCACGCTGATCTGAACGAGGATGTCGTCGGCCTCGGCCTTGGCGTATTCGATGACGACGTCGAAGTATCGGTCGTCATCGAAGACGCCCGTATCGATCAACTCGAACTCCGCGTCCGTCTTTCCGCGGCGGCGGTTTTCCTCGACGAGCTGCGCGTACGGGAATTCCACCTGCGGATACTTGTAGAGCATCTTCAGGTACGAGTGGCTCGGCGTGGCGTCGAGGTAGTAATAGAGTTCCTTGCAGTCCTCGCCGTGATTTCCCTCGTTGCCCGCGAGGCCGAAGAGTCGCTCTTTCAAGATGGGATCGCGACCGTTCCACAGCGCGACGGAGAAGCACAGCCGCTGCTGATCGTCGCTGATCCCGCCAAGACCGTCTTCGCCCCAGCGATAGGCGCGGCTGCGCGCATGATCGTGCGGGAAGTAATCCCATGCAGCGCCGTCGGCGCTGTAGTCTTCGCGCACCGTGCCCCATTGCCGCTCGCTCAGGTACGGCCCCCAAAGCCGCCAGCTCTTGCCGCCGCGGCGGCGCTCCCCCATGCGCCAGGCTTCGAGTTTAGCGCCAGTCATGGACGAGGCAATATAACGCAACGCGTGCCATTCCCCGTCAAACTTGCGATTGCATCATCTGCCACGGGCGGCGGTCCTGAGTTCGGCGGAGAGGTCGGCGAGGCGCGCGTTGATTTGGCGCATGGTTGCTCGCCGGGAGAAAATGATCAGCGCAACGGTGGAAACCGCCGCGACGAACATCGACGCAATGCTGCCGATGAACGTCGCGATCGTTCCTTTCCTGACGATCTCGAGCAACCTCACCGGGTCGGCGGGATCTTGCGGCATCGGAGCAGTGCCGCTCGTCTGGGCCTGATATTCGACAACTTTGGCCAGCACCGGCAGCGTCGTGGACCAGGGGAGCATCACGACGAGCATCCATGCGATCACGCAAACGATCCCGAGAAACCACATGCGTCGCCGGTCGCGACGCGTCACGCGATCGGCAAGCGCCGTCGCGTTGATCATGGATTCCGTCGACAGCATGGCTCGGCCGAGATCTTTTTCACTCATGACAACCTCACGTTTCCGTTTTGCGCGCGGTTCGTCAGTGCCGCGCGAAGCGCGCGTTTGCCGTAATGGATTCTGGAGCGCACGGTTCCCACCGGCCTTCCGATCACGTCGGCGATCTGCTCGTAACTGATCTCTTCGACGAAGCGGAGGATCAGGACTTCGCGCTGCTCGAGGGGGAGCTCGTCCAACGCCTCACGCACGGCCGCAGCCTCCTCATTGCTGAAGCGATCTGCGTCGACGTCGATCGAATTCGGAACATCCAGGTCGAGCGGCGCGCTGGGCAAGCGCCGCCGGCGCATCGCGCGGTACGCCCGGTCCCGCGCCAATCGATAGATCCATGCCGCGAACGAATCCGGCCGGCGAAGACGGTTGATCTTGCGATAAGCGTCAAACCAGGTCTCCTGAAGCAGATCATCGGCCGCCGATGTATCGGTCGCCATCAACTTGCAGAGGAAGAGCCGCAGGCGCGGCGAATAGCGCGCAATGAGCTCGGCCAGCGCCGCCTCGTCGCCGGCCTGACAACGCAGGACGAGCAACCGCTCGTAAAGGTGCGCCGCAACGTTGTTCACACACCCAATACGTTGCGCGCCGCAGCGAAATGGTTCAATGGAGTCGGGCACGGTATCGTATTCCTCGTTTGCAAAGCGATTTGGCGACCGGCGGTCAAACCTCACGGGCAATATGACGCGGGTGCAGCGACGGGTGGCGTGGCGGACGGCGCAGCTTGGGCTGCTGCTGACGATGCTGGTCATCATCGTGGACAGCTTCGGTTGGCTCGAGCCGCTCGAACGCTACTTCTACGACGTGCGCGCCCGGCGCTGCCAGTTCTTCACGCCGCCGCCGAGTCCGGTCATTTATCACCTCGACATCGACGATCAGTCACTGGCGGCCGTCGGCCGCTGGCCCTGGCCGCGGGCGACGATGTCGCGCCTGATCGACGAGATCGCCGCTGCCGGCGCCAAGGTCATCGCGCTCGACATCCTGTACGGCAATCCCGAGCGGCCGGAATTTCGCCAGGCCGAAGACGGATCCGTCAGCGTGACCGATCACGACGCGCTGCTCGCGGCCGCGCTTGGCAAGGCGAACAACGCGCTCGTTCCGGTTCAGGTGACGTTCGCGGAGAACAAGCCGGTGCCGCCCATCGTCAGCGCGATGATCGATGCGTTGACGGAGAATCCGGAACTTGAATCCGATGAACTCGCGCGAGCGCTCGTCGCGACGCGCGAGTTCAAGGACAGCGATGTCCGCGCCGCGATGAAGGAGAGCTTCCTCTTCGCGGCCGAACGCGGGATGTATCTCCGTCTGGAGCGCGAGCTGAGCAACGGTCTGATCAGCATGGACGCCGTGAGCCAGCGCGTCCTGCCCAAATGGGCGGCCAGTGGGCAACGCAGCGACGCGCGGACCTGGCTGGAGCAGGCCTATCCGACCGTCGTCTCTGTCCTGCGCGTGCGCTCGTTTGGCCAGCCGCTTCCCAAAGATGCGCCGGTGCTCGTGGCGCAGCCGACGGAAGCGACGATCCCGCAGATCTGCGATGTCGCGAAGTACGTCGGCTTCGTCGATTTCCTCCCAATGTCCGGCGGAAGCGTTCGCTTCGTCCCGCTCGCCGCCAACTATCGCGGGCAACTGTTGCCGCACATGTCGCTGGCGACGGCGTGCGCGATCCTCGGCGTCGATCCGCGACGTATCACCTACACATCCGATGAAGCCGTCATCCCAATCGACAACGGCCAGCCGATCCACGTGCCATTGCAAATCCTCAAGTCCGCGCGCTTCGGCAACCCCCGCGGCATCATGAACATCCCGTGGTTCGGCGGGAGCGAGTGGCTGACGATGTACGACTTCCCGCGCTGCGCCGAGCCCAAGCAGCACGATTCGCTCAAGAACGTCTGGAAGATCTGCGAGTACGACGACGACGTGAAGAAAAACGATGATGCGACGTACCTCGCGCTCAACCTGTTGAAGCTGCGCCAGGGTGTTTCCGAGCGCGCGGAATTCGTCCGCATCTGGCCCGAGCTGAAAACCGCCGGCGTGCAGAAACTGATCGATGACACGCTCGCGGATGAAAATATTGCCGAGCTGATCAAGTACTACAGGCCACAGAAGCCGGAAGAGCTCGACGAGGACGGCCGCCAATTTCTCTCGGCCGTCGCGGCGCTGGGAAACGACGCGCGTGAGCAGCGCGTCGAGAAAAACAAGTTTCTTCGCCAGCAGCAGGTGGCCGCCCGCACGGCCCTGCGCGAGAAGTTGAACGGCCGCGCCGTCATCATCGGCTGGACGGCGACGGGCGGCGGCGACTCGTATCCGACGAGCCTTCACGCCCAGTGTCCCGGCGTGATGATCCAGAGCACGATCGTGAATGCGATCCTCACGCGACATCTCTGGCGCACCGAGCCGCAATGGATGGTTGCCCTCGTCACGCTTGCGATCGGCGCGCTCGCCACGGGGATCGCCGCGCTGATGCCGCCGTGGCGAGGCCTGCTGCTCACGGCGCTCTTGATCGGCGGATACCTGGCGGTCAATGGCGTTGTGGTGTTCGACTACGGCGATCGAATTCTGGGCGTTGCCGGGCCCGTGAGCGCGGCGGTGCTCGTCTGGGGCGGGCTCACGCTCGTGAGAAGCATTTATGAAGCGACCGAGCGAGCGCGGATCACCAAGCGTTTCCGCAGTTACGTCGATCCTGCGCTCGTCGATTACATGATCGAACATCCCGAGCTGCCGCTCGACGGACAGCAGAAGGAGATGACCGTCGTCTTCACGGACTTGGCCGGATTTACGACGCTTTCGGAGGCGCTGCGCGAGCGATCGATTCCGTTGCTCAACGATTACATGGGAATCATGGTTCCGATCATCCACGCGAACCGCGGATTGCGCAACAAGTTTCTCGGCGACGGGATCATGTTCTTCTTCAACGCGCCCAGCGACAATCCGCATCACGCGAACGACGCGGTGCGCACCGTGCTCCAGATGCAGGACGCCGTGAAGGAGTTCAACAAGGGGCTGATCGAGCGCAACCTCCCGCAGGTCGCCATGCGCGCGGGGATCAGCACCGGACACATGGTGGTCGGCGACGCCGGCGCGCTCAACGAACCGTTCCGCGCAAACGATTACACGGTGCTTGGGGACGTCGTGAACCTCGGGGCGCGACTCGAAGGTGCCAACAAGGCAGTCGGCACGAAATCGCTCGTGAACGAACGCGCGCGTGAGTTGTTGGGCAACGATGAGTTCCTCGTGCGGCCGGTTGGAAGGCTTCAGGTTGTTGGCAAGACCGAGGGCGTGATGACGTTCGAGCCGATGTGCCGGCAGGAAGAGGCGACGCCCGAGCAGCGAAAGCTCGCCGAGATGACGGATCGAATGGTCACGCATTACTGCGCGGCCGAGTTCGATCGCTGCATCGCGGTTGCGAACGAGATTGACGGCGCGATGGGGCCGAGCAAGCTGACGGCACTGTACGTAAAGCTGTCGAAGCGGATGATCGCGTCGCCGCCGGCGGACGGGTGGGACGGACTCATCGTGCTGGAAGAAAAGTGAACGATCGATCGCGGGCGCGGTCGTGGAAGTTGTGACAGGTCACGCAATCAGCCGGCGCTGCGGGTGATGCCGCCGTGCTCGTTCGGTGACAATCGGCGCAGGATTGCCCGGTCGCGGTTTTCGTGTCGATGTCCGGCGAGAGGATGTCGCTCGTCAACTCGCTCGTCAGCGCGCCGAGGTGACACGACCGACAATCGATGTTCCGATGCGCATCGTGATCGAACCGGCTGGCGACGAACCATCGCCGCGGCGAGCCCTGCAGAATTCCCGTCGGCAACGTCGCGAGCAACGGCGCACCCGGCTTCTGCGAAATCGCGCCCGGTGACAGGCCGTCGTTCATCGTGTGACACTTCGCGCACTTGTTCGTCATGCCGTACGCGACGTGGAACTCGACGGCATCCGAAATGGGAACTTCGACACCTGAGACCTGCGTCGTCGGGGCGGATACGGCTCGCATCAGTTCCGCATGTCCAGCAATGGCAGCTGATTTCTCGTCGTCGAGGGTTGCCTGAACGTCTGACGTTACCGGTGCGAGCTGCTTGGCGATCCACTGGTTGTCGTCCATCGGACGCGTCGTCGCCTTTCGCCGGCCGGAGGCTGGGACCTTTTCGATGAGCTCGTTCTGTCGCTGATCGGCCGGCATCGACATGAGTCGCTGGCGCAGCATTGTTGGCAGGCTCGCGAGCTGCGCGCGGACGATCGACATGTCCTCGTGGACCAGCATGATTTCCGGCGAGAGCTTTAGCTCGTGGCATCGCTGGCAGTGACTCGTGTAATTCACCGGCTGCATGTACCGCCGATCGAGCTCAGACGGGCGATGACATTGCTGACAGGCATTTGTACTTTCCAGAGATCCCTTCAACTCCGTGTGCTCGAAATGGAACTTGTGATTAAACTGAAGTTTCGTCGGATCGGTCAGCTTTCCATCCTTGCGCAATCGCCGGCCAAAGGCAGGGTGGTCGGCGATGTTGAACGCGACGATGCGTGGCTTGACCTGGGGCGCAGCGCCGGCGGCCATCGCTGAATTGAGATCCGCGTGACAAATCTGGCAATGCGCATCGCTCGTGGCCGCGAGCGCGACGCGATCGCGGTGCTCGACGTGACAGCTCACGCAGTCGGCCGAGCGCATGCCCTGCGGATGCGTGGAATCCTGGATCGCGAGGACGCGATCGGCGCGCGACAGTTGTGTCGGATTCGTCGCCAGCTTCTGCGTTCCGACGTGAATCGCACCATCGTGGCATTTCAGGCACGCCGCATCCGTCACGCCGCGCGTGAACGTGGACTCACCTGGACCCGTATGACAGGCGCGGCAATCGTTCTGAATGTTCGCATGTGCCGCGCTGACCGGGCCGGGATTGTGAATGCGATCGAACGCTTGCGCTTTGCCCCCGCGAACGCGCACGCTTACCGCAATCAGCCAGACCAGCGCGGCCGCGCCTGCCAGCCACGTCAGCGCCCGCCGGCTGCTTCGCATCGGATGCGATCGTCCGATGTAGCCCGAATCGATGCGCTTCGAGAGGTTCTTGGTCGGTTTCGCGCGGGCCATTTCTGGTTCTCAACTCACAAAGCGTATCGCAGCGCCACGATAATGTGCGCGACGGCGAGCACGAGCAGGGCCATCGACAGCGGCACGTGAATGAGCAGCCACCCGTGCAGCCAGTGCTGAAGGCGCTTTTGCTGTCGAAGTTGTCGAACTTGATCGCAGATCTGATGCAGCTCGTCCAGCGGCACGTGCAGCGTGCGCGGGATCGCGAGGCGCTGTTGGGCGAAGATCGATTCCGCGCGGCCGGGATCATCGAGCGTGGCGACGGAAGCTTCGCCGCGCACGTACGGACGAATTTGTTCCACGTAGAACGTTCGCAGCGGCGCCGAGCCGGAAAGCGGCGCATCGCGGACGCCCGCGAGCAGTCGATCTTTCCGCTCTTCGCTCAAGAGCGACCGTTCGTACCGCGCGCCAATCGCCGCTTCACACTGCGCCCGCCAAGTGGATGTTTCAATCCCATTGGTCGGCCCGCAGACGGCGGCGACGTGCTCGGCGTCGATCGCCAGCTCGCGCGAGACGCGATCGATCTGCTCGTACACCGTTTCGTTCGGAAGCGCCTGCGTCATGCGCGTCGGCAATACGTGCTGAAGCACGGCCCCGACAATGCCGCTGGCGACGATCGCGTACGTGATCCACATCAGCAGGCTGGTCATCGTTCCACCGTGACGAAAGCCGGCGTGATACCAGATCAGCGGCAGCGCCAGAGCTCCGAGCCACAAATGGCCGCGCATCCAGAACTGCGCGCTGCCGATGCGCCAGGTGCGGACCTTCTTCCGCATGCCCAGCAATCCGGCGAAGAGCATGCATAACGTTCCGGCGATCCCAAACGTCAGCCCCGGAAAGCTCGATCCGCTTGGCCCGTTCAGCGCGCCGCTGCCTCGCGTGACGTAGTAGACATACCAGAGTGTGGAGACGACGAACACGATCGTGCTGATGAGCAGCCATGGACGATGCGTGCGATCGATGCGCATGCGGGAGGATTATTCGCTGGAGCCGGTGGATTTGAAGAATGAATCCGCGTCCACGCGGAAGGCCGCGTCGTGCGGACAGGCATAGACGCAGTTGGGCGTCTGATCGACGCTTTCGCACAGGTCGCACACGGCCGCTTTGGATAACACCGCGCGCATGCCACGCGTCTCACTGGCGAGTTGATCGACGGCAGCGAGATAATTCGTATCAGAGGATGCGGAACGATACGCGGCCTGGTTTGCGCCATTCACGATACCGCGGAACACGATCGCATTTTCCGGCTCGGCCTTGCTTGCACGTTTCAGCTTGACGACGCCCTCGATCTCTTTGCTCGGCTTGAAATCACCGGGAAGGATCGGAAGTGTCACGCGCGTCTGAACCTGCCGAAGCAGCGCGTCGATCGCGTGCTGATACGTGCCGTCGGCGCATACCGCGCGCAACTCCTCTTCCCCGGCCACGCCGGGGACGTCGGCATACGTCAACATTTGTCGTCGCGCATCGTATTCCAGGCCCACGGGTAGGCATGCGTCCGCAAATCCCGGCGGCGCATCGAATCCAATCCGTCCGAGGCGCACGGGCGACTGCTGCTTGTAGATTTCCGTCGAACCATTCGCGCCGAACAGCTGCATCTCGATGTTGCCATACGGGCAATTCTCCTCGCACTTGCGGCATCCGATACACCAATCTTCAATGATGATCGCGCCGCTGGGACTGCGCCCGATCGATCCAACGGGACACTCGGTAAGACAAACGGGATCGCGGCACGAGCGGCAGCTCGTCGGTACGAGATACTTGTCGAAGCGCATCCCTTCGCGTTTCAATCGCGTGACGCCGCCGTGAGAGTCGGCGCAGGCGCGCACGCACTCGTCGCAGCGCGTGCAGCGCTCGAGGTCGAACAACAGAAGGCTGGTCCCCTGCATCAATTCCTGGTCCAGGTACTGCGCGAAATTGAAGCCCGACTTGATCGGCGGCGCCTTGGGAACAGACTGGCGCGCTTCGCTGATCTGCCGCAGTTGCCGACGAAAGTCCGGATACGCATCTAGCAACCCCGCGACATCTTCGCGGCCGATTGCGATGAGATCGACGTTTCCCAGCGCGGTGCACGTCGCGGTGCGCTTCGTCGACCTACCCGATTCGGCGCCGAGCAGCGCGATCTCGCCGAAGTATTGACCTTTAGAGAGATAGTTGAGGACAACTTCCGAATCGCCGTCGGCGCGGGAGATTTTCACGAATCCCCGGCGGACGATGAACAGGTCGTCGGCATCGTCGCCTTCGCGAAAGACCGGTTCGCCGGGCTCGAGTGAGACAAAGTCAGCGCTGTCGGCCAATCGCTTGAGTGCATCGGCGGGAACCTGCGCGAACAGCGGGCAGGCGCGGATGTCGTTGAACAGGGCGCGGTCGCGGTAGACCTTCTGCACCGGCGTATCTGCCGGGCGCGGCGTCGCGAACGTCGCGTTCGGATTGGCGCGAAGGAACTTCTTCTTCTCCGTGCGCCACGCCTTCTGGTCTTTGTTGTCGAAAAGCAGCAGCAGGATGTTGCGCAGCATCTCGATGCAATAGACCTTGTCGATCGCGATAACCGTCGCGGCCCGCGGCAGGAAGCTGAGACACGTCATCTCGCCGAAAAAATCGCCGGGGCCAAGGTCGATCGTCAGCGTCTTGTGATCGAGGTTCTGCGATGCGTCGGCTGGTACGGAATGCGGGTGGCGCGTCGATTCCTTCGCACCGAACAGTCTTCCGAAGAATCCGCGCTTCGGCTTGGCCGCGTGCGTTCGGCCAGCGGCGTCGATCGAGACGCGCACGTTGCCCGAGTGAATGTAGAACGCCGTCGAACCATACTCGCCCTGGCGGCAGATGATTTCGCCGGGCTCATACGTGCGCAGCCAGACTGAGCCGGGATTCTTGTCGAGCAGCGAGCGCGAGACCTTGCTGAACAGCTCGTAACGGACGATTTCCTCGCCGCTGAGCGGTTCGCCGCGCGTGCCCGAGAGCGGTGCCTCGTCAGCGAGCGTGCGTCGGACGATCGTTGAACTTTGCAGCTTGCTCATGAATACACATCACCGCGTTGCGGCAGCCGCTGGGCTTCGGAGTTTGTTGAGCTGCCCCAGCGCATCAAACGCGGCGTATTTATATACGTCGGACAGCGTCGGATAGTTGAAGACCGATTCGATGAAGTAGTCAATTCCGCCGCCGAAATGCAGGCAGGCCATGCCGGTGTGCACGAGCTCGGACGCAATTTCGCCGACGATGTGCACGCCCAGAAGCTTGCCGCCGTCGGGGAAGTCCGGGCGTTTCTGCTCGTCGAGAGTTGTGGCGCCGGGCGCACTGAAGATCAGCTTAATCATTCCTTCGGTGTCGCCGATGATGTGGCCGCGCGCGTGCTGGCCGAATTTGCTGCGGCCGACGACGTACGGGATTTGCTTCTGCTTGCACGATTCTTCCGATTCGCCGGCGGAGGAAATTTCCGGGATCGTGTAAATGCCCATCGGCAACAGCGGCAGGTCCTGCTTCTTGCGATACTTCAAGCTGAACGCATGACACATGGCCATCCGCGCCTGCTCCATCGACGTGCTCGCCAGCGCAGGCACGCCGATCACATCCCCGGCGGCGTAAATGTTCGAAACGGTGGTCTGATAGCTGGGGGGTTTGATGTTCTCGATCTGGCCGCGCTTGTTCACGGCGACGCCGATCTGTTCGAGCTGCATCCCGGCGGTATTTCCGGCGCGACCGACGGCATAGAGCAGCGACTCGGCGATCACTTCCTTGCCGCTCTTGAGCCGCAGCTTCACGTTCGGCCCCTCGCGCGTGCACGTTTCCATTTCTTCCTGCATGAACAGGCTGACGCCGTTGGTGCGCATCGCGTTCATGAGCGCGTCGGTAATTTCGCTGTCGAGAAACTCCAGAATCCGCGGCCCGCGATGAACGAGCGTGACCGTGATTCCAAGCGCGGCGAAGACGCACGCGTATTCGCTGCCGATGACGCCGCCGCCGATGACGATCATCGACTTGGGCAGCTCGCGCATCTGGAGGACGCTGTCGGAGTCGAAAACATTCTCAGGGTTGAACGGGATGTTCTCCGGCCGCGCCGGCGTCGTCCCGGTCGCGACCAGGAAAATATTCGACGTGACGCGCCGTTCCTTCCCGTCGCCGGATTTCACGGCGATCGTGTGCGGATCGATGAATTTCGCGAAGCCGTGAATGAGATCGATATTGTGCCGTTCGAGGTTCTTGCGGGCCCGCTGCCACTCCATCTGCTGGACGTGGTTCTTGCGGAACATGAAATCCGCCAGCGTGATGTCTTTCTTGACGGATGTAGACAGGCCGTAAAGCTGGCGGGCCTTGGCGCCGGAGAGGAAAAGCGAGGTTTCACGAAGCGTTTTGCTCGCGAGCGTGCCGGTATTGATGCACGCGCCGCCGAGCTGCGGCTCTTTTTCGACGATGGCCGTGCGATGCCCGAAGTAGGCCGCCTGCGCCGCGCCCTTTTCGCCCGCGGGCCCGCCGCCGATCACGACGAGATCGTAGTCGTACTGCGCTGCCACAGCCCACCTTCGCCGCCCATCGTCCGCATCCGTGCAACTGTTCTATAAGACGTGACGCGGGGTAGGGTAAAGACAGGCGCTGCAGAGGTCAATTATTTCCGTTAGCGCGGCGCTCTTGCGGTTGGATGTGTTCCGGCGAACGCTAGGGCGAGCATCACCGAACCAATCGCCGGCTCCGGAATAAACGAGCTGACATCGAGTACGAAAGCGCGGACGCCATCGCTCATCCCGCCCGGACCATCATTGTAGACCCCGGTACCAGCGACCATACCGTTGTCGGTAATTCCTATCGCCCCGCCAAGGAACCACGACGCTCCGATAACTGGGTTCACGCTGTCTAGCCACGCGTCTAAATCCACGATCGATCCATCCAGCAACCAGAGTACGGGGACATTGTTGCCGGCCCTTGTACTTGTACCGACAACGAACCCGGCATTGTTGACGTCTTCGCCAAAGGTTTCTTCGCCGTTGAGCGTACCTAGATCGCGCATCACACCGTCAACGCCGGGCGTTCCGTCATATCGAAATGCGTGCCGGCGCATCCCCAGTCCGCTGCCCACTGCACTATACCCGGTAACCTGACCTACCTCGTTAATGGCATTTGCCGCGCTCGTGCTACCACCGAGCGTTCCCAAATCGTGCATGACGCCGCCACTTCCGGGTATTCCTTCATACAGGAACGCGTGACTTGATTCGCCGACTATCTGCCCCGAGTTATTGATGTCTCTTGCAACGCTTCCACCACTACCAGGAAGCACACCCAGGTCCCGCATGACGCCGTCATATCGGAACGCATGGCTCATGAGATCGCCCGGCAGCGAAGAATTGCCGACGACTATTCCCATGTCGTTTATTCCGCGGCCGTGGCCGTAACTTCCACCAAGCGTTCCGAGATCCTGCATGACCCCACCTTGGCCTGGGGTGCCCAGGTAGCGGAACGCATGCTGGCTGGCATTTCCCGACGTGTGCGAAAGACCGGCAACCTGCCCGAGGGCATTGACAGCCCACGCGTACGCGTTTGTTCCCCCGAGTGTTCCGAGGTTATGAGTGACTCCGCCGCCTGAACCGGGATCGTAGCGAAAGGCGCCGAAATTCCCGGTGGGGGTGTGGAACTCGCCAACGACGTGACCGGCACCGCTCATGTCAAAGGCGACCGTGGTGTCACCGCCTGCCGTGCCGATGTTGACGATGTCGCCGGGTGCCGCTCGGACATGCTGGGCGACTAGCGATAGGCACAGAGCGACTGCGCGTTGTACCCCGAAGTGATTTCGCAACATATCCCCTCTGCCTCCCTCCGACGCGAGCAGGCCACCGAAATTGTAACGAGGAGCGAGTAACGCCTCCACCAAAACTCTGATTCCGCACTCAAAACATCCGGTACACCGCCGCCTCCGTACACATGAGTGGCGCGGACAGTATTCACTTGTCGTCCTCTGCAGCCACCGATATCCTTCAACGCACATGAGCATCCGGGTTCTGGCGAACCACGCACACGTCTTTCCCGAAAGCATCAATCCCAACGGCTCGATCGATCGGCTGCTGCGGCTGCTCGACGCCTGCAAGATCGAGCAGGTCGTCTGCTTCGCGCCGTTTCCACATCAGATGGACGGCAAAGGAATCGAACCGAACGAATGGCTGGCCAGGAGCATCGAGGGTAACCCGCGCCTGTTCGGATTTGGCACGGTCGATCCGCGGCGCGACGATCTGGCTGCCCAAGTCCGCCGGATCAAGGAACTCGGCCTGCGCGGGATGAAGCTCCATCCCAATGCCCAGGACTTCGACATCCTCGCCCCGAAAATCCTGCAGGTTTACGGCGAGGCCGAAGCCCAGAACCTGTTCATCACATTCCATTCTGGAGTGCACCGCAGTCGCCTCAGGGAGACGGCTGTCAAGAAATTCGACGAGATTCCCTGGCAATTCCCGCGATTGAAGTTCAGCATGGAACACGTCGGCGGGTATCATTTCTTCAACGAGGCGCTCGCGGTCATCTTCAATCACGTTCCGCCGCCATGGGAGACCGGGGTGTGCAACGTGTTCGCGGGGCTGGCCAGCGTCTTCACGACCGATCACAATCGCTTCTGGTATCTGAGTGAGGAGCGACTCAAGGAACTGGCCGCGCAAGTGGGTGTGCGGCAACTGATTTTCGGGCTCGACTTTCCGTACAACCTGGAAGACGACACGCTGTTGGGCATGCGGACGCTGTCGCGCCTGTTCACGCCCGAAGAGTGCGCCATGATCCTCGGCGGCAACCTGCGGCGCGAATTGGGCATCGAGGTGTGAATAGACTACGCACGCGCGGGCACCGTGGACCGTCATCCTGAGGCGTACTCGCCGAAGGATCTGGCTCTTGCGCACGATCGATCCTTCGCGGATTACCGCTCAGGATGACGAGCCTTTTTTCGAAGGCAGACGGTTTTGGATGTCTGTTCTCTCGCTGTCGGAAACCACATCAGGGAGAAAGCAATGCATTCGATGAATCGATCGAACGTCGGACGCTGGATCGTCATGTCTGCCTGCTGCGCGGGCGCGGCCGTGCTCATCTTCGGCACGATGGTGCCGCGCGCGACGGGCGAACCGATGGATCAGTCCTCCTCGCCGGCCATGCAGCTCACGAAGCTGGGCATGAAGTTCGACGGCGCCCGCACCTGCGCGGGCAGCGGATGTCACGACAAGGCCGGCGATGACGCGCCGCCGGCCGAGCCGGGGCATGAGCTGACGATCTGGACCGCACACGATCATCACGCCAAGGCGTTCGATACGCTGGCGAAGCCCGAGTCGGCGGAGATGGGAAAGAAGCTGAGCATCGCGGACGTGAAGACGTCCGAGCGATGTCTCAGCTGTCACGCGCTCAACGTCCCGCAGAACCTTCAGGGCGAAAAATTCCGCATCAAGGAAGGCAACACTTGCGGCTCGTGCCACGGGCCAAGCGAAAAGTGGCTCAAGCCGCATGCCGAGAAGGGATGGACGGACAAGCAGCGCGGGTCGATGGATCACGACGGACTGCTCAAGCAACTCGGCCTGTTCGACACGAAACCGGCCGGCGCGCGGGCGCAGCTTTGCGCGAGCTGTCACCTGGCGATCGACGCGGATCTTGTCGCCAACGGACATCCGCAGCCGACTTTTGAGATCGCGTATTACTCGGAGATCGAGCCGCCGCATTGGAAAATCGCCGATGGATACGGCGATGTGAAGCTCTGGGCGGCCGGACAGGCGGCGTGCCTGCGCGATGCGATGCGACAGCTCGCATCGCGCGCGAAGGCCAACGCCGGCGCGGATGCGATCAAAGCTGCGTATGAACAGGCGATGGCGCACGCGAGTGTTTTCGCAGCCGCCGCGCCGGCGCTGGGCGTTGATGCCGGCGCGCTTTCTTCACACACGTCCGCGATGAGCAAGGCGAGCACCGACGCGGCCGTGCTGGGCAAGGAGGCCGACGCCGTTGCCGAGATGGCCTCGCAGGCGCTGGCAAAGGTAGATTCCTTCAATCCTGACAAGGCCGCCGCCGCGAAGATCCTCACCGCGATCGCAAGTCAGACCGACATGGCCAAGAACTTCGGCCAATTCGGGATGGACCAGCAATCGATGTCCATTAGCTCGCTGTTTCACGCGTGCGCCAAGGGTGACAACATGCCCGACGCCGCGCGTGACGAGGTGAGTAAGCTGATCGAATCGAAACTTTTCCCGCCCGAGAACGGCGAGCTGAGTGCGGAGCAGTTCGATAAGAACGTGCCCGAAGTCGCGGCGAAATTACCGAAGTGAACGAACTCTTACTCCCTCGCCCGGTACTCCGGGAGAGGGTCGGGGTGAGGGTCCTTTCAGATCAACGCGTTGTCGCTAATCGTTGAAGAACCCTCACCCACCCCTCTCCCGGAATACCGGGCGAGGGAATGCAACGATTACGGGCGTCTTCGCGGCGGGCCACGGCGACTCGGGGCGGTGGCGGGTTCGGAGGCTGGTGGTTTTGGCGCCGGCGGTTTTTCTACTGCAATTGCCGGCTGAGTCGGTTCGTTCTTGACGGTGTAGAGCTTCCCATCCTTCAGATAGAGCCGGCGCTGTTCCTCGAGATTGAACGGCCGCGCTCCTTTTCGTCCAAAGACGGCGAGCTGGTTGCCGGATTCATCGACCGCGCGATCGCGATCCAATCCTTCGCTCAGCGCGATGGCCGAGCCGTGCGTCTTGAAGCGCGCGATCAGTCTCGGCCGCGGCCGCGGGCTGAAGCCGAAATACGTCGGTGTGTCGTCGCGCTCGTCGGCGCTGGTCAGTTGTAGGACCTTGAGCCCGTTGCGACCATCTGCGACGTACGCGAACAGCGACGAGTTTGTCATCCCAACCCGCACCGCCGTCGCGTCGTCCATTCCGCCAGCGGTGAAGCTCTCGACGCGCTGCGGGTCCTCCGGTTTCTCCAGATCGACAATGACGAGCCCCTCGCTGCCGGCCGCAACGTAGCCGTACGTGCGCGAGACGTAGATATCTCGCGCATCGGCCAGCGGAAGGGTTGCACGATCGATGACGCGCGGGGATTCGGGATTCGTCACGTCGATCACCTTCAAGCCATCGTCGTCGCACACGAATCCGTAGCGGAACTGAAACGCGATCTTGCGCGGCCCCGTGATCGACGCGAGGCCCGGCGTGTCGATGAGCCGCGGATGCAGCGGATCGTCCAGATCGACGAGGACGACGCCGCTGTCGCAGCTTACATATGCGTAGTGACCAAACAGCGCCATGTGACGCGCGCCGTTCAATCTCCCGTCGGGATTGAACGTGACGGCGCGGCGGAGGAAGTTGTTCGACGGATTCCCATCGAGCAGCGTCGCGACGCCGGGTTTATTGCGCTTCTCGTCGAGCGGGTTGCCGATGACGACGAGCCCCTCGTACTTGTCGGTGACGTAGAGGAACGCGTACATCGGGTGGATCGCGCCTTCCTCATTTTCCGCCCGGCGCGGACGCGTCGGATCGATGGCCATCGTGCTCGGCGAGCAGATGCTCGTCGCGTACTTCGTCTTCACGTAGAACTGCTGCCCGAGCGGCGAGACGGGCGCGGTGATGATGCGCTCGGAGAAACCCTTGTTGTCGATGTTCGCGACGTCGTAGGCGATGAAGCCGTCCTTGCCGCACGCGGCGTAGAGGTATTCGCCGCGAAGCTGCAGGTCGAGCACGGTTCCGCTGTGCTCGTGCGCTTCGGAGAGTTCCATTTTGCGCGCCACGTGCTTCTTGAAGTAATCCGGATACGCGAACTCGTGCAGCCGCGAACCGATGACGGCCTGCGGCTCGTCACGCTCGGTCACAGCGACCGCTTCGAGCCCGTGCTCGCCGAGACCCACCCACGCGAAGCGACCGATGAACCCGACGCTGTTCGTCCCTTGAAGGAGGAGCTGCGCCATGATCGCGTTGTTGTCGCCGGCGGATGAGACGTGGCAGTCGGTGCACTGTTTGGTCTCGGTCGTGCGCACCGTGTGTGGGAAGTAGGGGCTGAACGCCGTCCCCGCGAATCCCTCGGCCGAGACGGTCTGCTGCTGGGCATAAATCCACTGACGATTCGCATCCTGCGAGCTGACCATCACCGCGCAGGCCGAGCGGATCGGTACGACCTTTCCACCTTTGACGCTCGAATCTTTGCCGAGCTGGTACACATCGTCGCGCAGCGTCTGGAAGTTGTAGTTCGTGTAGTTGCGCGTGAGCAGGCCTTCGTTGTGCAGCATCGGCTTGGCTTGGTTCGCGCGCATGGGCAGGTGGCAGCCGGAGCAGCTCGTGTTCCAGGACGTGTGGCACGCGTAACAGCTCATGACATTGCTAGAGTGCGCGAACGCAACCTCCGTCTCGTTCGCGCGGAGCACACCCCACGTCTTGCCGTCCTTGCGGACGGTATGAGCGTACGTCGCCGCCTTTGAAGTGGATTCACCACTGACAGCTTGCTTGACCGTCCACTTCACTTTCGAATCGATCGCGCTGGTCTGTATGAGCTTGCCTTCGTCGTCTTCGAAATGATTGTCGAGCACCTTGCGCGTCGCGCGCGAATCTGATGACGACGCCGCCTTGCCGCTGAAGACGCGCGACAGCAGCTTGTCGTCCTTCTTCTTAAAGAATTCGAGCATTGGCGCCGGCCGGTCGAGCGTGCCGTGGCAATCGACGCATTCGACCATCGTGGCGTTGCGCGTCTCGCCGTAGAGGTTGCCGTCGCCGTGGTTGTCCTGCGCAAAGTGGCAATCGACGCAGTGCATCCCTTTTTCCAGGTGAATGTCTTTCAGGTGAACCGGAATGCCCGCAGGAGGCGCGTCGCCTTCCTTCGTCCACTGGTATTCGACCGATTGCTTGAGCTTCGCGGCTGTCACGTCCTGCACGGTTTTCCCCGCCGCATCGAGCAGATGGCCATGTCGATCCTGCTTGAAGACGGCGCGGAAGACCCAGCCATGTCCATGAAAGTCGGCGAACTGCGTGCGCGTGAGCTGCGGGTTGATGTTCGGCCACAGATCGCTGAGGAAGTCGAAATCCGACCAGAGCCCGCGCGGCGCCGCCCCCTCGGGATTGTGCGCGTTGACCGCTGCTTCTTCCGCGGGCGTCGGGTAACGCTGCTCTTTCGGATACATCAACTTGGCGTCGGTTTCGTTGTCCCACCACGTGAAACCGAGGTACGAGTTGACCACGTTCGTGCCGGGGTGAACGTGGCACACGATGCACGTGCTCGTCGGCATGTTCTTCACGAACGCGTGCTGGATTGGATGGCCGGGCTCGTCCTTCGGGATCGTCGGGTCCTTCGACTGGCTTCGTCCCGCGTTGCCCGCGTTGGCCCAGGCGCCACTGTGGATCGGGCTGCGGTCGTTGGCATACACGACGTGACAGGCGCTGCACCCGCTGGCGCGGTAGTCGCCGGCGTGGTCGTTCGTGCCGAACAGGTTCAGCGTCGGATCGAGCAGGCGGGTTTTCTGGAGGCCGAGGAAGACGGGATCCGTGCGCACGTCGGTACCGTATCCTCGCAGCGAGAGCTTCACGTCCGGCTTGCCCGCATCTTCCAGTCGATCGGGAATTCCGATGGCCGGACGGATCTTCCCGCCGCGCTCGAAGACGCGCAGGATGTTCCCAGGCTGCGAGATTTCCCAGCGCGGCAGCGGGAAAAGCTGCGCGAGGATGCCGCGCTCGCTGGCCTGCTGTGTGGTCGGCGGCGGGTTCTGAACGAGCTTCTGCGGCCTACCATCGGGCGCGTAGCTCTCACCGAAAACCGGGATCTTTCGATTGATCGCCCCATTGTTGTACAGGGCCGCGCTCCAGAGCATGGCGCCGTGAGCCATCATGCTCTTTTCGACCTTGCGCACCTCGTCCTCGTGACAGGCGCCGCACGACGCGCGGGCCGCGCGCAGGTCGCCGGGATTCACGAAGCGGATGTAATCCGCCGATTCGCGGTTCGTTTGCGTTCCCGGTATTTGCGGATTCGCTGAAGATTTCCAGAGCGCCGGAATCTTGGGGGTCACGTGCGCCGCGCGTTTGGCGGCCAGGTAATCCGCATCGTCCGGCGTCGCGTCGGGGCGAAGTGTGACCTCTCCATTCCCGCCGTGGCAATCGACGCACGCGAGGCACACCGACGCCGTGTGCATCGTCGGGTTATCGCCGTCGGTGTGACACACGATGCAGGCGGCGTTGAGCTCGGTGACGCGCTCGGACGTGCTTTCCTTCGGCGCCGGCGGATACGAGAAGTCGCCGGTGGAGAGCATTGTGGAATGTGTCGTTGCTTCGGTTACAGCTTTATGATTAGAGCCGCCGCCGCTGCACGAGACCACGAGCGTCGCTGCGAGCAGAAACAGCCCAGCGAATACGATGAATCGCAGGCGCTCGCGTGTGTCATGCTGAGCGCAGCGAAGCATCTCGCCGGAACGGCAAGATCCTTCGCTGCGCTCAGGATGACGATTCTCGGACATAGCCGATTCCTTGAAACCTCAGAACGTCAGCGTCACACTCGTGAAGATCGAGTACTCGGTCTTGCCTTCATAAATGTCCTTGAATCCGCGCAGCGGCTGAAGCGCGGCCGCGCCGAACGTCACGATCATGTTGTTGCTCAAATACGGCCGGTATTGGACGCCGATGCTGTAGTCGATGCCGATGTCCCGGCCGATTTTGTCGTCGTGCAGGACCAGCTCGATTGGCGCGGTGTCGGCGAATTGCAAATAGCTGACGTTCACAATCGCCTTCCACTTCGGCGTGATCTCGGCGTCGAGCCCGATGTTGTAGAGGAACAACCCGGGATTCACGAAGTTGGCCTGGCCTTGCTCCTTGCTCGTGCGCAGGTCGGGGAGAAAGCTGTTGCGGTTGACGAGGTTCACGCCCGCTCCCGTTAATCGGATCGCTTGCCGCGTGAAGAAGTTGAATCCACCACCGGCAAAGTTGGGGTTGTCGAAGATCGAATCGAAGCCGGTCGCGGTCCCGTCGGTCGGATCGTCGTCGCCGCTCGCGTAGGCGAAGCTCGCGCGATATCGCAGCCAGTCCTGGTCGTAACTCAGCTCCAGTGCAAAGAACTGCGCGTTGATGTCAACCTGCTGATCGGCGATCGGATTGAAGCTCTCCTCGCCAAGCGCCCAGTAAAACTGGTGTGTCAGGTTGAATCGCCCGATGTGCCCGTCGCCGGCCCAGCCGAGGTAGTAGGCGCGGACATCTTTTTCTTTAATGGTCCCGATCGGGGCGGGTCGGACGATCACGCCGTTGTCATCGAGCTGAATATCGCCGCCGTCGCCGTGGTCCAGGTTCGCGTGAAAGCTGAACTGCGCCGTGTAGCCGAACAAATCCGGCGAGGTGTCGCGCGGCGCGAAGTAATTGAGGGCGTCCTGGAAGTACACGTTAGCGATGAAGACGTCCTGATCGCGAAACGTGTAGCTGTTCAAGCCGCTGTTAGTATCCTTCTCGAGCTGATGAAACCATGCGAGGTTCCATTGAATCCGGTTGTTCGCGCTCGTACCGAAGAAGCGGATGCCCGGCTCATCGTCGCTGAAGAGGAAGCCGCGGAAGTCGCTGGTGAATCCCTGAATGCCGGCGCGGACGGATGTGAAATCGAAGTTCGGACTCTGATACGGCAGTCGATATTCGACGAACGCTTCCTGGAACCCGACCCATTCATCTTGCCGCGTGCGCCGATCACGCACGTCGGGGTCGGTGATGCCAAGCTCTTCAACTTCTACATAGTTGATGTTGAAAACGGGCGTGAAGCGAATCTCCCAATCGCGCGGCTTGTAACCGGCGTCGCCCTGAAACAGGCTCAGCGAGAGGATGAAGTTCTGATTGACGAAGAACTGATCGCCTTGGCCGAAGAAGTCGAAGCTGCCGGGCTTGAGGCTGCTCACACCGCTGGGCACGGGCAGGCGGCGGAATTCGGTGAGCGTGTCGCTCGTGAGCGTGACGTTGAAAAACTTGTCCTGTCCGAAGATTGGGTAATCGCCTTTGAGAACGTTCTGGTTGTAGGGATCGATGAACCGGCCACGGACGTTCTGGACGTAATCGCCCGGGATGCCGATCCGCCAGCGATCGGGAATGGGAAGAAAATCGGCGTCGCCGCGCTGCGCGGGGCGGCCGCGCGGACCGGCGAAACCAAGCGGTTCGTACTCCTCGACGGGTTGTAGTTCAGATCGCGGAACGAGCTCGATCGCGGACGGCTCGCTCGTCGATTCCGGAATCGTCGTCGTCATCGTCGTTGCGGATTCCGTTGTGGCGGCGGCGGGTTTGTTTCGACGCGGCGGCGCGGCATCACCGCCCGTGTTGACGAGCATGCCGGCGAGCGCGCACCACGCGACGCCGCGGATCACGGCGAGTTGACTCCCGCGCATCCTTCCCACGACGGCCGATTCCCTGCGAGTTGCCCCGCACCTGCAACGACATGAGCGCGTGCAAAACTAACGCGGCGATGACGGGGAGGCAATATTGATCGAACTTGTGAATTTGCGTCCGACGCCGCGCGGCGATATCACGTCACCTCATCGTCGGGGCAAACGGGATGGATCAAGCTCGCATCACGACCGCCGCCGTGATCGAATCGCTCGAAGCGCGCACGCTTCTGGCCGTCGCGCCGGCCAAGCTCACCATCGCAGAAGTCAACGGCCTGCTCGCGCGGGCCTCGTCGCAGGCGATCAACCGTCAGGCCGTCGTCGTCTCTGATCGTGAGGGCGTTCTCCTCGGCATCTTCGTGCGCGGCAATGCGACCGATCTGACGATCACCAAGGCCGTCACGCGTGCCCGCACGGCGGCATTTTTCCAGAGCCGCGAGGATGCGTTCACGACGCGCACCGCGCGGTTCATCATTCAAGATCACTTTCCGCATCCCGTTCCCAACACGCCCGGCGGTCCGCTTTACGGCGTCGAATTCTCTTCGCTGCCAGGCTCGGACGTGGTTTCCGGCCCGGCGATCAGCGGAGATCCTGGCGGCATCCCGCTCTTCAAGAACGGCGAGCCCGTCGGTGGAATCGGCGTCGCCGGAGATGGCAACGACGTTGCCGTGCGCGAAGACTTCCGCGGAATGCCCGCGATCGACGTCGATAATCCAACCAACGCTTTTTTCAACGGCGTTGAAGAGCACGACTTCGACGAACAGGTTGCGCTCGCGGGCGCAGCTGGGTTCATGGCGCCGGACATCGTCCGCGCCGACAAGATCTTCCTCGATGGCTTGCGACTGCCGTTCATCGCGGATCGACCGGCGACGTCGGAGCCGACGCGCACGCTCAATCAATTGATTGTGTCCGGAGCCGGCACACTGCGCGCCGCTCCTTCGTTCGGAAAGGCGACGAGCGCCGTTATCGATTCGCCGGATTCACCATTTCCCACGGCCACGTATGCGGGGGTTGCTGGTGAGCTTAAGAATCCGGCAACGCCGAACTTCAACGTGATCAGCAGCAACGATACGAAGAACGGCGTGACCCGGCCTGGGTCCGAGCGGCTCACGTTCAAGGACGTTAACGCGATCATTACCGATGCGGTGAACCGCGCGATTATCACGCGGGCCGCGATCCGGCAACCCATCGGTGTTCCCGCGCGGGTTCACATCGCGGTCGTCGATCGCGACGGCGATGTTCTGGGCGTCTTCAAGATGGGCGACGGGACGAACTTCAGCTACGACGTGGCCGTGCAGAAGGCGCGGACCGCGGCATTTTTCAGCGACAGCTCGCACGCGTTCACCGCGCGAGCGATTGGCTTCATGTCACAGCGTTTCTTCCCGGCGGGAATCAACGGTGGTTTCACCGGCGCATTGTTCGGCCTGCAAAACGAATTGAGTTCGGCGACGAACTTTAAGGGCCCGCTCAAGAACGGGATCACGATCTTTCCCGGCGGGGCGCCGCTCTATAAGAACGGGTTCTTCGTCGGCGCGATCGGCGTGAGCGGCGACGGCGTCGATCAGGACGACATCATCACCGACACCGGCACGAAACGCTTCCGCCCGGCGCAGCGCATACGCGCCGATGCGCTGCCCGAGCGCGAGATCATCTCCTTCATCCGCGGGCGCGTGAGCGTGCTGGCGCGCGACTTTACGCTTTCGCAGAACCTGATTGACACGATCAACGATCGCCTGGACCTTGGATTGGATGACGTGCAGTTGCCGTACGTGAAGTTTCCCCGGAACCCCAACGTGTAATCGGCAGGATCGACCGAATGAATCGACGACCGACGTGCCTGCTTCCCGCCGCAGCCGCCGCCGCAGTTGTCGGTGCGATGTCATCGATCGCCGTTGCGCAGGACGCGCAGTCGCAGCGCGCCCTCGATCGCTTCGAACGGCAACTCGAGCAGATCCGCCGCGACACGCGCTTGCAGGTTCAGCCGGATATCCCGCTCGATCAGCGCGTTTACTTCGACTTGGGGGCTTTCACGTCCTTCAACTACGTTTCGCTCGACGATGCCGAGGGCAACAATCGCGGCCTGCGCGAGACGGACCTGACGCTGTACGCGCGCATGAACATCGACGGCGCGCACGACTTCTTCATTCGCGGCCGGGGGTTTTATCGCGATTTCAACGACGGCGATTCGTTTGATTCGTCAGTGAACGGCTGGGACGGGCACCTGGAGCGCGCGGTCTATCGGTTCGATTTGTCGAGATATGAGGCGGCGTACCACGGCAAGCAGATCGACAACAACCTCGTGATCGCGGCGGGGCGCGACTTCATCTTCTGGGGAGACGGGCTGACGCTCGCGATCGAGTTGGATGGAGTGCAGGTCGAACTGAGCCGCGGCCCCGTGACGTTGACGGCCCTGGCGGGCGTGACGCCGAAGGATTCGGTGGACATCGATTCGTCTCGCCCGAACTTCGACGACAATACGAAGCGCGGGTTTTTCGGCGGAATGATCAGCACGCGGATCGGCGATCACCGTCCGTACGTGTATGGGCTGGTTCAGCGTGATTACAACGACAGCGACGGCTCAACGTTCTCGCCGGACGACGGGGCGTCCACGATCACGACGAATTACGACTACAACAGCTTCTACATCGGCATCGGTTCCAACGGCGCGCTGGGCGACCGCTTCAGCTACGGGATCGAAATCGTGTACGAAGGCGGCGACACGCTCTCCAGCAGCATCGCGGTGCAGCCGACCGGCGCGGTCGTCCAGGCGACGCAGGAGCGCGATGACATCTCCGCGTTTGCGCTCGATGCAGCCCTCGACTACCTGCCCGGCGACGAGCGGAACACGCGGTTTACGCTTGAGGCCGTCGTTGCCAGCGGCGACGATGATCGACTCTCTTCGACAAACACGATCGGCGGGAACAAGGCCGGAACAACCGATCACGGCTTCAACGGTTTCGGATTGATCAACACGGGCGTCGCGTTCGCCCCGTCCGTGTCGAACCTCGTCGCGCTGCGCGTCGGGGCGTCAACGTTCCCGTGGCCGACTTCAAAGCGTTTTCGACGGCTGCAGGCAGGAACGGATTTTTTCGTCTTCGGCAAGTTCGACTGCGACGCGCCCGTCGATGAAGTAACGACCGACGACTGGTATCTCGGCGTCGAACCGGACTTTTACATCAACTGGCAGATCACGAGTGACATCGGCTTGGCCGTGCGATACGGGATATTTTTCCCGGGCGATGCAATTGTCGAAGATGACATCCGCCAGTTCGTTTACACCGGAATCACGTTCGCATTTTGATTCATATGAAGGCCATTGTGATCATCTCGATTCTCGCGGCGCTGATCGGGTGCAAATCCGCGCACGTGCAGGAGCCGCTGGCCGCGAAGCTCGGCGGGGATGATCTCGACGCGCAGAGCGAGTTCTGGCATCAGCTCGCCGAGCAACCGATCACCTGTAACGACGACGCGTTTCACGGCTTGTTGCTCTATCTCGACGACGCCGACGGCGCGGCCAATTACGACCAGCGCGTCGCGAAGATGAAATCCCGCGGATTGCTGCCGCAGGATTTCAACCGCCCGGCCGGCGAGGCGCTCTCGCGCGGGACGCTCGCGGTCGCGATCGTCCGCGCGCTCGATATCAAGGGCGGCGTGACGATGCACCTGATCGGCCCGAACCCGCGCTACGCGACGCGCGAACTGGAGTTTGAAGGGCTTTATCCAACCAGCAGCCCCCACCAGACGTTCAGCGGCAGCGAATTCCTGGGAATCATGGGCCGCGTCGAGGACTGGCAGCGCGGAAATCCGGATAAAGCGCCCGCCGCGCAGTTGCCCGGTGAGGTAAGATAGTAGAGACGTGCCAAGTGGGGGCGTGCCGCGCGAAGGGAAAGCCGTGCGATACCTGTCGATCCTGACGTTACTCGTCATCACGCAATCCGCACTCGCGCAGGCAACTGAGCCGGCGCAACCGGCGACTGACGCGGTGCTGGCCGAAGGACCGCTGAAGATCACGATCACGGGCGTCGAAGGAACGGTGCAGGCGCGGCGCGATCCGGGACAGAAGTGGGAGCGCGTCACGGTCGGGATGGAATTGCCCGAAGGGGCTGAGCTTCGCACGAATCCCAAGAGCGCCGTCCGTTTCACGATCCCGCCGGATCAGACGGTGACGATCGATCGGCTCACGACGCTGCAAATCCTTCGCGCCAACTTCAAGGACGGAAAGCTCAACACGGATCTGGGCATGAAGTATGGCCGCACGCGTTTCGACATCGAAGCGGCGGGGCGGGCGCATGATGCGACGGTGCGCAGTCCGAATTCTGTCTTGGCCGTGCGGGGGACGAAAGTAAGCCTCTACGATCAGCCGCCGTTTGCGCCGCAGGCCGTGAGTCTGACCGGCCGGGCGTTCTTCCGCGACGTGAAGAAGCAGACGTCGATCGGCGGCAATGGCAGGTCGAAGATCACCACGGAATCCGACACGGTCGCGGCCGAGTCGCTGTCGGATACGAACGTCGATCCGCGCACGGCCTTCGCCGCCCGCACGACGGCGGAGAATCAGCTCGGCCTGACGCTGGGCAGCTTCTCCGGGCCGGAGTATCAGAACCTGACGCTCTTCTCGCAGGTCGGCCGGCCGTTCACGAGCGTGATCGGGACGCTGCCGAACCAGAGCATCGCGAGCTTCCGCACAACGTGGATCAATCCCGGCGCCGACGTGAACCTGACCGTGCGCAGTCCGCTGGGCGACATCGTCACGATCGCCAACACCGAAATCCCCAGCGCCAGCGGCGGGTTCTATCTCCAGAACAACATGGGCCAGGGCGGCGGCACGTTCTTCGACGACCTCGTGCAATGGCCGTTCAATGCGCCTGGCGGAAGATATGTTGCGACCGCGACGCTCGTGAGCGGAACGAGCGCAGACGTGCAGTTGTTTGCTGAGACGTTCGGGCCGAACTTTACCAATGGACAGCAGTTCCCACCGGGCGAGCCCTCGACCCTCCCGCGCACGACGCTGACGCCGCAGAACCCGTCGATCACGCTTCCGCTGGATGTGCAGGGCGTCGCGCCGCCACCGGCGCGCAAGAGCAGCGCCAAGAAGGCGCCGGTCAAGACTACTCCATCAAAATCCACATCAGGAGCGCCATCGCGCTCCGGCCGAGCAAGGTAGCGCGGTAGATCTTGCTCGGGAGGGCGAGGCTCCTGCCGAGCCGGGCGCACCAAGTAATCCCGGCTCGGCAGGAGCCTCGCCCTCCCCTGCGCGCGATCGCTAACGTTTTCGTCGGCGTCGCGAGCTCATCAGCGCCAACGTGGGAACGCTCATCGCTATGGCGGATACAGGTTCCGGGACCGCGGCGGCGAGGTTGGCCCAGTCCTGGGGCGTTGGGTCGGACGTGATCGCGATCATGTTGAAGTTGGCCGACAGGAGATTGAAGTCGAGCAGGTTCACGCGGCCGTCGTAGTTGAAGTCGCCGTCGCTCCAGAGTCGGTTCAACTGATTGAAGTTGCTCGAGAGGCGGTTGAAGTCAATTAGGTTCACGATGCCGTTCAGGTCGGCGTCGCCGTAACGCGTCAGCCGGATGAGCACGGCATCGGCATCGACGGGGCCGAAGATCGCAGGAATGTTTCCGCCGAGAGCGCTGGATTTCGCATAACCAATGCCGTACGTCGAGTCGGTCGCCATCGAACTGGTAATTCCCTTGCCCTGCCAGTGGCCGCTGCCAACACCGACGTTATACGCGGCCAGGATCTGCAAGCGGAGCAGGTTGGTGGGATCGGGGTCGGCGGCGGCGTAATCGACGACCAGCGCGTTATTGGTGATGTCGAGCTTAGCGGTGGGCGTGGCGCCGCCGTTCATCGTCAAGCTGGTGACCGTGCTGCGTGCGGCGGCCGTGCCATTGGGCAGGATGCGAAGGGTTCCGGTCGTCAGGGTCGCGCCGGCGCCGCGCAGGTGCAGCACGGAAAGCATGCTGTCCGGCGCGATGTTGAACGTCGTGCCTTTGATCAAATTGATCGGCGCATTGATCGTGTGCCCGCCGGTCAGCACGTTCACGGCCGCCCCTCCCGACGGAACGTCGAACGACAACGCGATCGACGCCGCGCCGGCCGAGATGGTGTACGGCTGCATGCTGTCGATGTTGAGCGTGCCGATCGTCTGCGACGTGTTCAGGTTGATCGTGTGATTGACGCCGGGGCTGAAGATCAGGTTGGCAATGGCGCCGCTGCCATTCGGGACGGCATTGTTGGTCCAGTTGCTGGCGTCCGTCCAGTTGGTGCCGAGCGAACCGATCCACGTCGAGCCGCTGGGGATCGGCGTCGTGTTCACGATCACGCTGCCGGGATTGACGCCCTGCGGTTGAACGATCGAGAAGTTTAGCGTGAATCCGTCGGGCACGCGTCCGAGGGTCAGGCCGAGGTCTGTGATCGGGCCGGTCGTCTGGAACAGTGTGAATGCGCCGGGGGCGAAATCGGGCAGCCCGTTGACGTTGAGGATACCGTCGAGCGTGAGCGGGCCGTTGATCATCAGCTTGTCGTTGGGCATACCAACAACCGGGGTGCTCAGGTCGAAATCGAGGAAAGAGTTTGCGGCGAGCGTGAGGCCGCCGTTGATCGTGAGCGTCGAAGCGAGGTCGGTTTCGGTGACGCTGCCCGGCGCCAGGTGACCGCCGTTCTGGACGTTGACGGTGCCGCCCAGCGTTCCCTTGCCGCCGAGCGTCGCGCCGCTTTGCACGACGGTGCTCGTCGCGCCCGGCAGGTTGCCGTCGATCAGGAGCGAGCCCTGCGCGACGGTCACGCTGCCGGTGTACAGGTTATTGGTGTTCGCGATGACCACGATCCCGCCGCCGCGCTTGGTGAAGCTGGCGCTGGCTGTGGAGTTGAGCTGCGCGTTCAGCAGCAGCGCGTTGTGAAGCGACACGAGCTGCGCGTTGCCGGCGATCGTGACCTGTTGTTCAGTCGTCGCTGTGTTGACGCCGAAGATGCGATCGCCGCGATCGCCGCCGAATCCGATCCACGGCGAAGCGGAGGCATCGCCAACCGTGATCTGAGCCGTGCCGACGTCGAGGAAATCCTGAGCAATGCCAAAGACGATCGACGGCGGCAACCCCGCCAGACCCTGCGGATTCCCGGCCGAACCCGTGTTGAAGGCTTCGTGAGCGATCATCGAGCCGGGGGCCAAATTAAGGTTGGCGCCCAACGATAAGCTGGCGAGTTCCGCGGGACTTCCGGAGACGGCGCCCAGATCCTGCGCTGCGAAATGGTCGGCGGGTCCCGCGGTGACGCCGAGGTTGATCTGCCCGTTCGTCTGCGCCGTCGCGAGCCCGCTGAGCGCGGCGCCGTTCGCGTTGTAATTGAGCTGTCCGTCGTTGGCGATGACGGTACCGTTCGAGAGCGAGGCTGGCGCGTTCGCGTTGAGATACCCGCCGCGCGCCTGCGTCCCGCCGTTATACGTGTTGGCGACGGCGAGCGTGGCGCTGCCGGCGCCGGTCTTCATCAGTGCGCCCGACCCGCTCAGCGCCTGGTTGAAGTCGATGAACGAGCCGCGCCCGTCCGCCCGCAGCGGAACTTCGTTGAGCTCCGTCTGCACCTGCAGCGAGTCGGCCATGGACACCGGCGCGTTCATGTGCACGCCGCTGGTCGTAGGCGGCCCGTCGTGAAAATCCGAGCCGGATGTGTTCTTCACTTCAATCACCGCTTCGCCGCCGGTGACGTTCATCGTGAGGCTATTCGCGGCCGATCCGGCGATCGTCAGATCTTGCGCGGTATCGACCTGGATCGTCCCGACCGTCGTCGGGGCGCTGAGCGTCGTCGTGTGCGGTGTCGTGAAGTTATTGATGAACCGCGCCCGCTGATCCGCCAGTTGCGGAACCGTCGGGATCGAGCCATCGTTTTCGACCGTCGATCCGGCCGGCGGCGTCCAGCTCGCGGGTGAGTTCCAATCCCCGTCGGCATTCAAAAAGTATGTCGCGGTCGGCGGCGCAGCGGAAAACTCGACGTCGATCGGCGTCATCTCGCTGGGCGTTCCTTCATTCGACGCGAGGAATTGGAAGAATCCCTTTACCCTCACCGGCGTGCCCACGGGAATCGTCGAGGGGCTTAGCGTCGCGCTGCTGACAAACACGTGCGAAAACGGGCCGGCCACGTTGAACGTCTGATCGAAATTGACCGTGGTGCGCAGCGCAGCGCCGGTATTGGCGTTGAGGAACTGCACCTGTCCGAGGAAGCGGGTATATCCGCTGACGCCGACCGTCCCACCCACGGAAACCGAGACGTACCCCGTTGCCGGCGGACCGAAGCTTGGCGAAGTCGGATTGAACCTCCCGTCGAAGTCACACTTCAGCGAGCTGGCCCCCGTGTATACGTTATTCGGATCCGTTTGCGAGACGCCGCTGCCGCTCTGCAGGGTGAACGACGCCGTCGTTGAATTGGTTACGTAGCCGATCGAACCCTTCGCCAGCGAGCTGGCCGTGCCGCTGCTGAACGGTTTGTTCAACTGGTAGCTGGGCGCGACGGGCATGGAACCGGACGACGGCGGCGGATTCACGTTCTGATTCTGAACCTGCGAGAGCGTGTTCAAGTCGGCCGCGAAGGTCCACTTCGAAGTGGAGGAAGCGTCGAACGACACGCCGGCGCGGACGCACAACGGCGCCGTTGCCAGCGCGGCGGCGGCCGCAATCGCGTGAAGGGACTTGTTTTGTTTCGACGTCGACAAGCGACGAGATGTCATGAGGACCTCCGGCCGTACGCGCGCACGCGTGGTAAGGCAGAGGCGCGCGCGACGGTTCACACGACCCAAACAAATGACGCCGCGCGCGTGAGCGAGCCACGCCGCGCGGCCGAATTACCGCACGAAAAACCGGTCAGGAAATGCCTGAACCCTCCCGAAATACCACCGGAGAATGCTTCAAGGCTACTACCCATCTGCACAAAAACAAGCCAAATCTAAAATTGGCCTGGACCAGGGGACATGTACGGGTGATACCGCTGGTTTGGATGGGAATTCGGCGGACGTTAGGATCGAAGATGGGCTTCAAAGCCATGAATGACAGCGACTTGTCTGCGCGGTTATCGGGCGTCTGATTCGCAGGCGATGATGCGTTGTTCCAGGAAGCGGCGCTCAAAGGGATTTCGCGCCGCCGCGCGCGCCGACCGGAAATGGTCACGCGCGATTTCAAATGCGCCGCGGCGGAACTCAAACTCACCCAGGGCCGCCTGGTAAAACGGATAATCCGTCAGCCGGTCGCTGCCGGCGATCGCGCGGAGCGCTTCGAGGCCGCGATCCGGGCCGTCGCGCTGTCCCATCGCAATCGCGCGGTTCAGCGCAACGATTGGCGAGGGACGAATCTTCATCAGCGTGTCGTAGAGCGATACGATCTGGGCCCAGTTCGTTTCCTGTGCGGTTGGTGCAGCACCATGCATCGACGCGATGGCCGCCTCGACGTGATATTCGCTCAGCGCATTGCCGGAGGCCGAAAGGTCCAGCATGCGCTCGCCTTCCGCGATGAGTTTTCCATCCCACAGCGATCGATCCTGATCCAACAGCGAGGTCAGGTTTCCACCCTCGTCGATTCGCCCGGGCAGGCGCGCCGCGTGTAGGCTCATCAACGCAGCCAGCGCGAACGTCGCCGGCACGGCCCCCAGCGGATGATCGAGCAGGGCGGCCGTCAGGCGCAGCGCTTCGTGACAGAGCTCGGCGCGCACGGCGAACTCCGGCGAGGCGCCGTGGTAACCTTCGTTGAAAAGCAGGTAAAGCGCCCGCTGCACCGCGGGAAGCCGATCCGAGAAGTCGGCCGGGACGCTGACGTCGAACAATTGCTTCGAACCCGCGAGCACCTTCTTCGCCCGCGTGATCCGCTTCTCGACGGCCGCGTGCCCACAGACAAATGCGCTGGCGATCTCGCCGACGCTGAACCCGCACAGGATGTGGAGCACGAGCGCGACCTGCGCTTCTTCGGAAAGGCGCGGATGGCAGCACGAGAACATCATGCGCAGCATCGCGTCCTTGATCGCGCCGTCGTCGAACAATTCGTCAACGGTCGGCGCAAGCGTCCACTCGCTCTTGAGCGCCCGGCCCAGTTCGGGTGCGAAGTCGCGTGCCGTGCGCTCTCTTCGCAAGGCGTCGAGCGCGCGATGCTTGGCCGTCGCGATCAGCCATGCGGATGGATTCTGTGGCACGCCGCGGATGCTCCACACCTCCAGCGCGCGGCAGAAGGCGTCTTGAACGACGTCTTCTGCCAGCGCGAGGTTGTGCACGCCGAAGATCCGGGTAACCGCCGCGACCATCCGTCCCGACTCGCGTCGGAACAGATGTTCGATTTCCCGCGGTGATGGACACTGCTCATCCAAGTTTCATCACCGGGCGAACTTCCACCTGCCCGCCTCGTTCGAGAACGGGGCAGCCCTTCGCGAGGTCGGCCGCCTCGTTGATGTCGCTGGCGGTGATCAGCGTGTACCCGCCGACGACGTCCTTCGCTTCTGCGAACGGGCCGTCGATGACGGGCTTGTTCGCGCCTTGGACGACTTTTCCGCTGCGTTCCAGCGGCTGGCCCCGGTCCGCAACATGGCCCTTGGCCGCCAGGTCCTTGAACCATGCCATCCACTTCTGCATGACCTGCTGTCCCTCCTGCGGAGACGTCGGCCGCTGACCACCACGATATAGGAACACGAATTCGCTCATAGAGCTCTCCTTTCTGCGATAAGACGATCGAGGTGCCGCGGAGCGGACAACTTTTTTTTCGTACGGCGCGCCTGATGCGCTGCCGCAAGAAGCTTACATTTTTGAACCTCGTCACGTAACATCGGCCGCAATATCTCGCTAAGCCACCGAACACGCGAAAGGAGTCGACCATGTTACGCGCATTCGCATTCCTCGCCGTGACGCTGTTGCCCGCCTTGAGCTACGCCCAAAACGCGCCTGCTGAAGAAGCGAAGCCGGCCAGCAGCTCCATCCCAAAATCCGCAGACTTGGCGGCGTCGGATGCGATCCGGCCGTTCCACTTCACCGCGTCGGACGAGGCGCTGGCTGACTTGCGCCGTCGCATATTGGCGACGCGCTGGCCGGAAAAGGAGACGGTTGCGGACGCGACGCAGGGCGTGCAGTTGGCGACCATGCAGAAGCTTGCGCAATACTGGGCGAGCGTTTACGACTGGCGTAAGTGCGAGGCCAAGCTCAACGCCCTACCGCAATTCGTCACCGACATCGACGGACTGGAGATTCACTTCATCCACGTGCGATCGAAGCATCCCAATGCACTGCCGATCATCATCACCCACGGCTGGCCGGGCTCGATCGTCGAGCAGCTCAAGATCATTGGCCCGCTGACGGATCCGCCGGCGTTCGGCGGGAAGGCAGAGGACGCCTTTGACGTTGTGATTCCCTCGATGCCCGGCTACGGGTTTTCCGGCAGACCGACGGCGACCGGCTGGGATCCGCAGCATATTGCCCGCGCCTGGACCGTCCTGATGAAACGTCTGGGCTACACAAAATTCGTCGCGCAGGGCGGCGATTGGGGCGCGATCATCACCGAGTACATGGGTGCGCAGGCGCCGCAGGAATTGCTCGGCATTCACACCAACATGCCCAACGTGATTCCGCCCGACATTGATAAGGCGGCTTTCTCCGGAGCCCCCGCACCGACCAATCTCTCGGCCGACGAGAAGCTCGCTTACGAACGGCTGAGCTCCGTGTATGCAAAAGGCATTGGCTATGGATTCCAGTTGGGGTTGCGCCCGCAGACGATGTATGGCATCGCGGATTCGCCGATCGGCCTGGCCGCTTATTTCCTCGATCATGACGCGCGCAGCTATGAGCTAATCGCGCGCGTCTTCGACGGAAAGACCGAAGGCCTCACGCGCGACGACGTCCTGGACAACATTACGATCACCTGGTTGACGAATACCGGGGTTTCCGGCGGACGCCTCTATTGGGAAAACAAGCTGGCCTCATTCTTCGGCGTCAGGGGCGTTACTGTGCCGGTCGCCGTCAGCGTCTTTCCTGACGAACTCTATCCAGCCCCGCGGAGCTGGGCCGAGCGCGCGTATCCCAAGCTCATCTTCTTCAACCAGCATGACAAGGGCGGACACTTCGCGGCGTGGGAACAGCCCGAACTGCTTGTCGCCGACCTCCGCTCGGCGTTCAAGTCGTTGCGATCACCCTGAGGATTGCTCGAGATCACGGCAATCGCGTGGCGATGATCTCGTCGCCGGTGACGGTATGGACGACCAATGCATCGATGCGATCGCCGTTGCGCCTTGGCGAGAGGCTGACGCCGATTTGGAAGACGATGTTCCACGCGACCAGGCCGCCGCCGTCAGCGTCGGGCTGGATTGCGGTGTCGGCGGCGAGGTGAAAGGCGGGGTATTCCGTCGCGGCAATGTTTTCGTTCGCCCAGCGGATGGCGTAGGGCACAGAGTTTTCGGTGAAGTCGAAGCGCACGAGCGTCGTTTCATAATCGAGCGGGTTTCCGCGCGGATATCCGCTGGGAAACGTCCCGAGCACGTGCGCCGCGCGGAGCGTGCCGCGGCCTTGCGCGTGGATCTCCTTCACGACGGCGTCCACGAACGCCGGGTTCGCCGAAGCCCCGCCCGCCAGTTCCTTCAGCGCGCTGGTGTCGCCCGCGCACAGGCCGTCCGCTGCGCGCTGTGACTTGCTCGAGAGATCGTGTCGTCGAGCTTGTGATTTGGAAGGCCCCTGCAAGAGCACGTCGGCGGCATCCTGTCCGTCGGCACCGATGAAGAAGCGCCCGCCTCGCTCGTGGATGGTCAGCGTGCCACCGCTCGGGAGCTGGTACGAGCCCGCACAGGCCTGCACGAGCGCATCATTTGTTACCCAAGCTGGCGGTGTCTTGAACTCGCCGCCGAAGATGATTTTGGGGATGACTCGGTCGGTGCGGTTGCGCGTCGGATACAGGTCGTGCCGCACGTTGGTTGACGAGATGATGACGATGTCATCGTCGCGATACCACGCGAACTCGGCGCCCGTGCCCAGGTAATCGCCGCCGTGCTGAAGGATGGTCGTCTTGCGCGGCGTCGTTTGCTGCCGGATGAACCATCCATATCCGTAGTCGCCATCGCGGGAATTGAGTTGCGGTGTCCACGGTTTCCACATTCGCGCAAGCGCCTCGGCGGGCACGATCCGCCCGCCGGCGAGCGCTTCACGCCAGCGGTTCAGGTCATCGAGCGTCGAGAGCACCTGGCCGCCGCCCAGGTCTTGCCACGTGGTGGGCGAACGGTGCATCGGATCGTGTTGCGGTTCGCCGTACTCGTTGTAGCCGATCGCGACGCGCGACGCGTCGAGCGACGGGTCGGCCCAGAACCCGGTGTGCGTCATGCCAGCAGGAGCAAATATCGAGCGGCGCACGTAGTCGCAAAACGCCTCCCCGCTGGCGCGCTCGACGATCGCGGCCAGCAGGATGTAGCCGCAATTCGAGTAGTGTTTGTCGGTCCCCGGTGGAAATTCGAGCGGTGCCTTCAGGATGCGCCGCAGCGCTTCATCGCGATTGACGTCTTCATAGGTCACCGAAGGATCGGAGTATGGAAAGTCGCTGGCGATTCCCGAAGTGTGCGTCAGGAGCTGATGGATCGTGATGGCCCGCTTGTCGTTGGGGACGCCGTCGATGAACTTGCTGATCGGATCATCGACGGACAATCGGCCATCGACGGAAAGTTTTATCACCGCCGCGGCGGTGAACTGCTTGGCCATCGAGCCGATGTCAAAGATTGTGTCGGCATCGTAAGGCGTGTCGCGCGCGCGATCTGCCAGGCCATACCCCTTCTTCAGAACGACGGTGCCGCGTTGAAGGATGAGCACATTGCCGGAATAGCCGAACCCGCTCATGCGCGTGAGAAAATCGTCGATGCGCGCGTGCAGCTCATCGACGTTTGCGATGGGTTGCGCGGGTTCGGTAGTGGGCAAGGACGAAGGTGCGGACGTCGATTGCAACCACAGCGCTGCCACCAGCGTCCACAACCAGGCCAAGATGTTCATCGCCTGCGAAGCTTACCCATTGGAGATCATTTTCGCGCGGCCCTACTGCTTGGAACGGGGTACGTGCTGATCGACCAGGATGGGGTTGCCGTCCGGATCCATGATCACGAAGCTGGCGGGGCCCGACGATGTTTCATCGGCCTGCGTCGCGAACTCGATCCCCTTCTCCTTGAGTGACTTTTGAAGATCGCGGACGTCGGTGAACTGTGGAAGGGTCTTAGCCGACCGGTCCCAGCCCGGATTGAAGGTCAGCGTGTTCTTCTCGAACATTCCTTGAAACAGGCCGATTGTCGCCGTGTCGTTTTGAAGGATGAGCCAGCCCTTGGCTGCATTGCCGCCGAAGACGCGGAAGCCCAGCTTCTCATAAAACGCGCGTGAGACGGCGATGTCCTTGACGGCCAGGCTGACCGAAAAGTTCCCAAGCTGCATCGATGAATCTTTCGTGTCCCGCTCCCCAGCGCTGTTCCGGCCGGCGACCGTGGCGCAGGTCCAGAGCACGAACGCACACAGCGCGATGATGATCGATTTCACTTTGTGGCTCTCCTCGCGGCGGCACACCGCGTTCGACGGCGAGAGAATACCATCCGTAGCGCCGAATGCGCCCGTTCAGGCCGCGGGCACAATCTCGCACGAGACGATCCGGTAACCCAGATCCAGCTCATCCATCTCCAAGAGAGCACCATGACGCTCAGCCCAGCGTCCACTGGCCAGGTCGGCACGAAGCTTTGCCAGACCGGCCTGGGCGTCGATCCGCGCGAAGCTTGACATCGCGCTGCGAATCTCGGCGCTGAGGTACGCCTCGGGCCGGCGCCAATACGCACAAAGCAACCCATCGGCGCAATCGTGCGGAATTGGAACGGACGTCATTCGAACCCGTCCGATGATGCGCTTCAGCATGGCAGTGAGCTCCTGGGTCCCAGGAAAAATCGTGCGGTCGTGCGCAGCGATCTCGGGAAAATAGTCTTCCGTCAACCAGAATCGCGACAGGTCCGGCACCCACGTGAGCAAAACGGCACGCTTGCGCGCGACCCGCGCCATCTCACGGAATCCCCGTTCAAGATCGGTCCAATGATGCGCGCTGAGAATCGCCATCGCGGCATCGACCGATCGCGTCGCCAGCGGCAGCGCTTCGGCGGTTCCCTGCAGACATGGGGCAGCGCCTGTGGGGCGTTGGCGGATCATCACGTGCGATGGCTCGACGGCGATGACACTCTTTGCGGAAGGCTCGTACGATCCAGTCCCCGCGCCGATGTTGACGATGCTTTGGCAGTCCCCAAGCGCGTTGTCGATCGCCGTTGTGATTCGCGGATCCGGCCGCCGCCGCGACGCGTACCCTCGTCCGATGCTATCGTAAAGAGCCATCCGCACGCCCCTGGATCCACGTTCGCACGAGCTATCATTTGGAACGAAACTCGCGGTACAGCGAGATGAGGAAATTCAGTTCAACGTTCGGCGTGTACTTACTTGCTCGATCCGTCTCAATCGGGGCGACAAGATTTGAACTTGCGACCTCTAGACCCCCAGTAACGCGAGGGCAGTCAGACGGCCGAGCGAAAAACTCTCGGATCTCTCGGACCTTTTGAGCATTTTAGCTCGCAAAACCAGTGTTGCAAGCGATCTCGTTCAATCGCGTTTAGTTGCACGCAATCGCGGTATGTCCCGGCGCAAAACGGTACTAAAACGGTATAGCCCGCCGTGTGCGCGACGCGCATGCCGCGAATTAATTCAAGTCACGAGGGAAGTCCTTGGAATTCTCTGCACGCTCAGCAGTGCGTTAACGTCGGCGTTTACGCGGCACTTCAGCGAAGTCAGGCGGCGGGAAAACAACCTCCGATTTCCATTAAGGTTGATGTGACCGTGGCGCAATTGACCGGAGAGAACTAGGCACGGAGTATCGATACCAGTTTGTGATCGAGCGATGACACACTCGTCTGGACTCCGCAGATTACTTTGTGCAACTGGATAACGCACCATGTTATCCTTCGAGCGTGTTTCGGCTTGAACCTTTTGAACGGCGACGACTACTCGCTGCGCTTGCCGCTGGCCCCGAGTTTCGCGTCAACACGAACACCCTGTCGGATCAAGACGCGGCGACAATCGCATCGAACCCTATCGGAAACTGCGTGATCGCGTGGACCAGTAATGGCCAGGACGGAAGCGGTCTGGGAATCTACGCACAACGATTGGATTCCACGGGCGCATTGCAAGGAGCTGAGTTCCGCGTCAATACGTTCACGATAGGTAATCAGAGAATTCCGGCCGTCGCCATCGATACCGATGGTGATTTCGTCATCGCTTGGGAAAGTCGCGATCAAGACGGTAGCGCTTATGGCGTTTATGCGCGGCGCTTCGTTGCGTCGGGCGCACCGGTCGGTGACGAATTTCGAGTTAACTCAACGACGATCAGCGAGCAGGGTGAGGCCTCAATCGGAATCGATGCCGTGGGTAACTTCGTGATCGCTTGGGAATCACTCGGCCAAGACGGCAGCGGATTCGGAGTCTTTAGCCAACGATATGACAGCATGGGCGTACCGCAAGGGGGTGAGTTTCAGGTCAACTCCGGGCTCGGTACACAGCAAGGTCGTCCTGCCGTATCGATGAACTGCAGCGGCGACTTCGTCATCGCTTGGCACAGTCAAGCGCAAACCGATCCAAGCTATGACATTTATGCTCGCAGGTACGATCCTGCCGGTAACGCCCTCGGTGACGAGTTTCGGGTCAATCAATATACGAGCAGCCGTCAATTTAACTGCACGGTTGCAATGCGCGATTCGGGCGAGTTCGCGATAGCGTGGCAAAGCCTAGGGGCTGACGGCTCTGGTGAGTCAATCGCCGCACGTCGCTACGATGCGACGGGGTCACCTGCCAGCGACGAATTTTTAGTCAACAACACCTCTTCCTCGAATCAATCGGCTCCGGCTGTCGCTCTCACCGCGGCTGGGGAGTGCTTGATTGCATGGCAAAGTGATGGTCATCCGATTTCGTCGGGTGGAGCGGAGTACGACATTTACGCACGGCGCTATGGTGTAGCAGGCGCAGCTCGGGGCTTGGAGTTCCGAGTGAACTCTTTTGTTGCCAACAATCAACTCGCGCCGTCAGCGGCAGTTCGAAGCAACGGCGACTTCGTGGTCTCTTGGCAAAGCTTCGGCCAAGACGGCTCCGACGACGGTATTTACGCACAGCGATATTCGCTTGCGCCGTACGTGCTGACAGCTTCATTTGAATTCCAAGTGGCGCCGCACGAGCTGCGATTTCGATTCGATGAGAGCGTCTTATCGACTATCGGAATCGACGACCTACTAGTAGAAAACCTGACAACGGGAGCGACGATTCCCGAAACTAACTTTGCGCTCGTCTACGATACACAGAGTGACACCGCGAAATTCGATTACGTCGGGACGAACGAAATCGCTGGCGTTCTGCCTCGGGGAAACTATCGAGCCACGCTAAGAGCCGCAGGCGTAGCTACGCCAAATGGCGCGCAGTTGACGATGGATCACGTCGTGAATTTCCAGTTTTTACCGGCCGACGCCGACAACAATGGTGTTGTGAATCTCGTCGATTTCAACCTTTTGGCCGCGAATTTCAACTTGTTTCCGCGCACATTCAGCCAGGGTGACTTCAATTACGACGGCGTCGTTAATCTTTTGGACTTCAACATTCTCGCCGCACACTTCAACACTGTCCTCGCGAGCCCATGGCGCAAGAGCGCAGGACAAGATTGTGCGGCATATCACCACAGCGGATACAGCACGACCGTCGATCTTTTGTCCATCAGCAACTGATCGAGTGGACTAAGTGATTTTGTCCAGTCGGATCGTTCGCGCTCGCCATCTTTCAGATCGTCGCTCAAGCGAAACGTGCTAAACGTCGCCCGAAGTATGGCTCTCAATGCAATATCGTCCTTGTGCTCAGACAATTGCGCGTTGGACGCTGGTAGCACGCCACTCAGTGAGTTGTCGAATCGATCGGACTGTGGCCAAACATCTGCGCCGCGCTCCACGGAAGCTTGCAGCGGAGTAGCATTGCCAATGTTGATCAAAACCGAAATTGTGTTCGAGCTGTAATCGGCAACTGCAAGGTCGGATTTTTGATCGCCGTTTAAGTCCTTGATTGCAACGAAGATAGGATTAGCGCCGACGTTTAGGGAGGGGATCGGTACAAATGTGGACGATGCGGCTCCCGAGGCGGTCGCATTCAGCAAGACGCTGACGGTGTTCGCACCAAAGTTCGATGCCGCCAGATCCAGCTTGTTGTCGCTGTCGATGTAGCCAATAGCGAGCCCAATTGGACCTACGCCGACAGCAAAATCCTGCTTCACGAAACTAGTCGAACTCGCAAGCGCCGGCGTCGTGTTCAGTAGCACAGAGACAGTGCCGGAGACCTCATTCGTCGTCGCAAGATCAGGTGCCCCGTCGTCATTTAGATCGCCTGCGACGACGAAGCGCGGGCCGCTACCAGTCGCAGTGTTCTGCGGGGCGGAAAAGCTGGCAGTGGTGCCGCCCAAGCCGGTTCCGTTTAGGAGTATTGATACGTTACTGGAAGTTTGGTTGACTGCAGCGAGATCAATCTTGCCGTCGCGATTGAAATCGGCTGCGGCCAAGCCAAGCGGACCTACACCCGTTGGAAAGTCTTGCTTTGGAGCGAAATTCGTGGTGCCGGCTTGACTCGTGTTGATAAGAACGGAAACGTTATCCGCAAAAAAGTTCGCGCTGGCGAGGTCCAACTTGCTGTCACCATTAAAGTCAGCAGCCACGACAAAGCGTGGTCTGTCAGCCGTTGCAAAATTCATCGCTGGCGCAAAACTCACATCCGAGGAGCCAGCGTTGGTTTGATTGATCAGGACACTGATGCTCGAGGTAAACAAACCTGCGTTGCCGGCGGCATTCGCAACGGCCAAGTCGGGCTTGTTGTCGCCATTAAAATCTCCGACCGCGACGGACACGGGCAGAAGACCTACCGCGAAGTCACGCCGCAACGGGAACTGCACGGCTGCCGTTGTCGACTGATTGAGGAAGATCGACACTGTGCTCGCATCTTGTCCCACGCCTTGTCCTAATCCTTGATTGACGGCGACTATTTCCGGCCGCCCGTCGGAGTTGAGGTCGGCTGCCACCGCTGTGTGCGGCAGCGTGCCCGTGGCGAGGATCGGATTTCGTGTGGCGAAGAGAGCCGTGAGTAACGTTCCCTTATTGAAGTTGGCTGCTAGACGATCGAAGTCGGCGTTATTGACAGTTCCGTCGTAGGTGAAATCACCCTGTGTCCAAACTCTTTCTGTGCGATTGAAGTTGCCAGCGAGCTGGTTGAAGTCGACGTTGTTTACGACACCGTCAAGATTCGCGTCGCCGTAGCGAGTGAACCGTGCGACCGCATCGCCTGGCTGTACAGGGACACCCAAGAAACTGGTGAACCCGAATGCTGAGGCCTGCGCGTAGCCGACGCCGAAAATCGTTGCCTGCTGCTGCGCATCGGTGCTCGTGATCGCCCTCCCCATCCAACTTCCACCGGCATATCCGCGACTAACCTGTGCCTGCAGCTGCGCAACAGTGAATTGAGTTAGGATCAGTCCGTTGCGACCAATGTCAATCGTCGCCGTAGGGTCCAGAGCTGCCAACGGAAGAGAGCCAACGGTCAACACACTGTTGCCGTTGCCGTTCACCTTCACCAAGCTGTTCTCGTCCATTTGCAGCACATTGGTCGAAAGGTGCCCCGTCAATTCCAACTTAGCGCCGGGTCTGAGTTTAGTGGCGTTCAAACGTGTCTCGCCGGAGAACTGCGCATCAGTTGAGCTTCCACGAACTTCAACTTCGTCAAGATTCGTTATGCCGTTAATGACGCTATTTCCTACATCAAAGATCAGCTTCCCACCCACACCGCCCAATTGTCCAGCGAGACCCTTGAAGTTGCTGTTCGCTCCGACGTGCAATTCTCCGCCGGGCTGAATCACAACCGGCGGACGATCGAAGCTGCCGCTCGAGAGGCCTTGTACGAACGGAACGTCAAAGGAGGTTACCGCTCCCGAGTTGATGATGACCGTGCCGTCGTTGTGGAGCTCGTTGTTGCCGCTGGTGTTTTTTACGTTGATTGAGCTGAATTGCGCAGTCTTCAGCTGACGGATGACAATCTTCGCATTGTTCATTCGCAGATCGCCACCATCAACGCCGAATTGGTTGCCGTCAAAGTCGAGCTCTCTGTTCAAATCCTTTGGTAATTCTCCGGTGATGATCATTCTAGCGTCGCCGGAAATCGTCGTGATTCCCCCCGCGCTCATGGTGCCGCTTGTCCAGAGCAGTAGCGCGCCGATACCGCTCATCGCGACGTTTCCTTGCACTGAGCCGGTCCCTTCCAGGAAGAATCTCGACTGACTGAAGGATGCACCCGCAGGAGATGTCGTCGTTAGACTCGCATCGAACACGGACAGCGTGCTTTTAGAGCAATTGAGCGACTGGATTGTGATCGGTGGTGACGTGCCGTCGAGCGTAACGACGAGAGCGCCGGCGCTGCTCGTTCCGATGATTGCGACATCATCAGTTGCAGTAGGAGGATGTGGTATCCAGTGCAGCGGGTCATTCCAGCTGCCTGAGCCTCCTGTCCACATCACTGAATCCAGCAGGAGCCGTCGCTCTAGTACCTCAGTAAAAAACGAGCGAAGTGGTGTTGCACGGGGTATGGACGAAAGGACGCGTCGCCCGATGCGCCGGGAGATCTGTGCAGACATGTTGTTGCCCTTCCGAAAGAGCGGGTCGCTGTTGAGATGGACGAGTGACTGCCGCCCCGAAAGACGCAGATTTTCAACAGGATCGATCGAAATGCAAGAAAAAATGCCAAAGCGCGGCGCACTCCGGCGGCGATCATTTCCCCGCGGGCGAGGCCTTGGCGGGGATGATCGCTCGGGCGCCCTCCTTGGGAAGCTTTCCGCCGGAGATGTCGCCCGTGGCCATCGCGAGGCGTCGCCCGTGGCTAGCGGTTTGCCGACTCTTGCGCGCGCGAGAGGACCGATTCGACTTCTCGAATCCGCTCCCGGTCAGGCTTCGGTGCATCTTTGAGCTTTTGCAAGCTCTCCCGTAGCGGTGATAGCGCCTCTGTGTTTCGCCCGTGCCGCGCGAGGAACAGGCCACGCATCGACATGTACTCCGCAATCGCATTCGGGTCACCCTGTGCCTCGGCGGCTGCGGCAAACAGTTCTGCCGTTAGCTGATCCATTTCGGCTACCGCCGTTGAATCGTTGAAGAGCAATGCCACAAGGTTGTATAGGGTCACAAGCGTCTCACTATGAGCTGCTCCGTAAACCAATCGCTTTTTTTCGAGCACCCGGAGAAACAAATCTTTAGCCTCAGGCCCTTTTCCACGCGATTGAAGCAGCATGGCGAGATTGTTCATCGAAACAAGCGTTTCCTTGCTGTTCTCACCGAGGAGCTTCACGCGGCCATCAACTTCCTCTCGTACCAGCTTTTCTGCTTCGTCGAGGCGTCCTTGCATGAACAAGACGCGAGCCAAGTTGTCCATCGTGAAGAAGACGCGAGCATCATCGGACTTGAATACACGCCGACTACGTGACAACTCATCCCTGAATATGTCTTCCGCGTCCTTGAGCTTCCCTTGCGCTTGAAGGGCAAAACCGAGGCCGTCCATTGCCTGAATAACATCCGGGTCATCGCGCCCTAGTCGGCGTTCCTTTTCCTGAAACGCCCGGCGCAATGCGGGCTCAGCTTCGTCAACGCGGCCGAGATCGAGCAACGCGAGTCCCCAGTCATTTAGGTACGTGAGCGTGAGCAGATCTGACTCACCAAATACTTCTTTGGAGATTTCAAGCGCTTCACGGAAGCGCGCTTCAGCGTCGGCGAACTTCCCATCTTGCTTCAATTCAAACGCAAGCGCCGCGATCGTCTGTGCATTGGTTGACGGGTCGCGCAGCGCCGCCTTTGCGCCTTCGCCCGGCACGGGCACACCCTCGGTCTTACGACCAATTGCCGACACCAGCTTGTCTCGTATTTCCTTTTCGCTTCGCGCTTTTGCGTCCAATCTCGCATCGCGGATGAACTTGAGTGACGTTGCGGTAACGCCCAAGCTCAATGCAAGGAGCGCGACCATCAGGGTTGTGATTAGCCCTCGCTGCCGACGGATGAATTTTCTCAATCGGTAGGTCGCAGACTCTGGACCTGCGGTGAGAGGTCGTCCCTGCAGGTAATTTCGAACGTCGTCGCAAAGTTCGTTAGCAGTGGAGTATCGATCCGCACGATCCTTGCGCAATGCTTTGAGTGGGATCCACTCCAGCTCTTTCCGCAATTGTCGCGTCAAGTCGGGAAGCTCGGCTTGGCGATGTCGTGCTATCGCCGTCGCGGCTTCCCCGAGCAGTGTGAGTCTTGTGCTCGGCCGCGGCGGCTCCACTTCGCGGATGATCCGCTGTAATTCCTTGAGTCCCGGTTGTCGGAGCGTCTTCGGCTCAAACGGCAATGCACCTGAGAGCAGCTCATACAGGAGCACGCCTAGGCTGTAGATGTCGCTGCGCGTATCGACGTCCAGCGCATTCATCTCCGCCTGTTCCGGCGAGATGTATTCGGGTGTACCGATCAATTGGCCCGTCTCGGTAAAAAGCGTGTGATCCGTAAGTTTGTGACCGGTGGCCTTCGCCACGCCGAAATCGATGACTTTGACGAGCGGCTTCCCATCTTCCAGCATCACCAAGACATTTGAAGGCTTTATATCGCGGTGGATGATCGCTTTCTGGTGCGCATGTTGGACTGCATTACATGCTTGCGTGAACAACTCAAGCCGCTCGCGCGTCGGGTAATTGTGGCGGTCACAAAACGTCGTGATCGGCTCGCCGGGAACGAACTCCATCACGAAATAAGGCCGGCCCGTTTCGCTCGTTCCGGCGTCGAGCACGCGCGCGACATTCGGGTGGTTCATGAGGGCTAGCGCTTGGCGCTCGGATTCAAAACGCGCCAAGACCTGCTTGCTGTCCATGCCCAACTTGATCAATTTGATCGCGACCGTGCGACGGATGGGATTGTGCTGCTCGGCTTTGTATACGATGCCCATACCGCCTTCGCCGAGAACATTTGAAATATGGTACGGACCGATTCGCGTTGGTCGATCGAGCTTCGCATCCGCTTCAGTTGTGCGAAGGAATGCCGGCGGGCGATCGACACCGTCGCGCAGCTCTTGTGCTGTGATGTCGTCCAGGGTTTCCGAGTCAACAAATACGGGCTCATCGAGTGATTTCGGCGTTGCGCCGATCTGTTCGTCAACACGCACGATCGTTGAGACGCTCAGGAAGCTGTCGAGACGCTCGGGATCAAAGCAGAACTTGAAGATTCGCTTTGCACCTGTTACCTCTTCACGGCCAGTCCACACCTCGCCGAAGCTTGCGGTTCCAAGCTTGCGCTCGAGAATCCAGCCCGGTCGCTTAGGAATCGGAAGTGCCATAGCCGGACGCCACCCAAGGATTTTGATCTCGTTGCCGTTGAGGACGCGCTCCGCCTTCTCGCTGGAGGCCGGAGCGATAAGCGGTGCGACGCCATCGACGCCGACCTCGAACACTTCAAGTGGTTCATCAACGCCCTTGACGTCGTAGTGTCCGTGCGCAAGCCACTTGAGCGACGCTTTGCCGTCACCTGCGGTTACGGAAAGCGAAGGATCAACGAATTGCCGCGCATCGTTGAAGACTTCGCGAGTCATGAGGATCTGCCCGCCGACCGCAAGCGACATCACGCGAGAAGCTAGGTCAGCGGCTAATCCGACGACGTCACTCTTGCCCGCCATGTTCATGACGGCAACTTCGCCGATGTGAATGCCGATACGCGCGGTTAGCGGTTGGAGATCCCACGGCTCTGCACGCATGCTCCGCTGAAATTCAAGTGCGAACTGGACAGCGTCGCTCGCAGTTGCAAACGCAGCAAAATAGCCATCGCCCGTGTGTTTCAGAATCTCAGCATCCGCGAAACGCGTGCAGATTGACTCAAACAGTTGGTTGTGACGATGCAGAAGCCGAGAGTAGTTTCTGCTCGTGAGACGGTTTTTGAGATCGGTCGAGCCGACGATGTCACTAAAGAGCAATACTGCGAGTCTCGACGTCGTGGCGAGCTGAGTCATTTACTTCCCCTGACGTGTACGGACGGTCGGACTAAACGGTTCTACCTGCCTCGAATTGGGCATCTTCGGAAGTGCTCCCTCGAACCCACAGAGGTTAACAGTAGTCGTCTTGCTTGCAAGTTCCCAGACACTCTGTCTTGCGGAACCTTTGTGCTGAAGAGGGGTGAGTGGGAGGGTAGTGCGTGTCTATGGCCAGCTCGCCCTGCGAACAGGTTCCGAACGACCGATCGCATGACGGTGCAAATGGCGCGCGATTGACGACGTTACCAGATTGATCGGAAGGCTCTCGGCACACTTCGTGAGCGCCGCGGACGAACTGGGACCTCCTCGGCGCAACCGCTTATGGTTCCCGAAACAATCGGGCGACGAGGAGTGATGACTAGGCCCCCAGTAACGACAGGGCCGCGCGACGAACGAGTGTAAAACTCTCGAATCTCTCGAACTTTATGATCAGTTTAGCCTGGAAAAGCAGTGTTTCAAGCGATCTCGTTCAATCGCGTTTAATTGCACGCAATCGCGGTACGTGCCGGCGCAAAACGGTACTAAAACGGTATAGCCTCAGCGGTGAGCGCGACACACAGCCTCGACGTTTGCCGCATTGGACGGTTCATCGAGAGTCAGGCGTCCGCTTCGGCTGATTAGGGATGATCCGCGCCGACGGTAGTGCTCACGACGCCGCCTTCAAACGCGCCAAGTGTGTTTCTCTTACTGGACAAATTAGGCCCGCCCGTCGTTATCGAAAGAGTCCTCCAGGCGTTTTTCGCTGCGGCTCAAAGGTCAAATTTTTAGGATACGGACATTCTCGCGGTCGCTTGCGGATCTCAGGACAGTGCGGGTCGATCGATGAGCGCCCTGCCTGTGATTCATAGATGTTAGTCTTGTACAGGATTACGAACAGCTGCCGCGACGCGGTTCATCGAGTGGCGCACGACTGCCGGGAAATTTCTCCTTCCGCCGTGGTCAGTGATCGAATCGACCGCGGCTTTGATTCTATTGAACACTTCGGCAGCGACGAACGCAATTGCGGATGCGCGAGCGTTCTTCGTAGTTGTCGCCGTTGCCGCGACGATCAGCGAGCTGTCAATTTGCTGATTGTCGAGGTCTAAGATGGCGCGCGAGCTGACCAGAACGCCGTCCCGGTCAAACGTCATTTCCACATGACAGTGGTCATCAGGCAGGTTGTTTCGATCGTGATCAGCTTTGAAGCTGATGAACGGTCCACCGTCAGGGCTGGTCGAAACAGTAGGGCGATAGACCCGATACCAACTTCCGTCACTCGTGAATCGCGCAGCGGCGCCGTCTTTATCGTTCCAACCGCCGAAGGATTCGCCAAGTGCGACTTGATCGAGCGTTGGGGTCGCGGCCGTGCGAGCGGTAAGAAGAAGAAGATAAAGGAGTGCGAACTTAATCATATGATTGCCCTGTCATTAGAGTGGATGGGGGACCGCTAATGAAAAGTGCGGGCTGGGCAAGGAGTGCTCAGCCCGCACATTAGCCGTCTATCGGTCTGAAGCCTTGGCCAGATCGGCGACGGTCATCTGGAGATCCAGTTCTCGAAGCTGACGCCGAACACGGACAACGACATTTGTACCGGGGTCTCGGGCGCGCACGTTGCGCACGAATGCCCGTCGGCTTGGCGCGGGCACGCCGTCCAGGGCAATGACGCTGTCTCCGACGCAGAAGGCTTGGCCAGGAAATGGAAGCACGCCAATGATGTGAATAGCAGAATCTTCGTCACGGTCGTCGAGCTGGATCCCGAGAGTACCGTGTCGAGCCTCACCTGTCGCGATCAGCTCGTTCGCCACCGCGACTGCGACTTGGCTACTGATTCCAAAGGCAATGCCGTTGGAGAAACTTGATCCGTAGATCGCTGTCGGGACGAAAACGAGGCGCCCGGAGCGATCTACGCCGGTTCCACCCGAGTTGCCGGGATTAACAGCGGCGTCCACTTGGACGTACTCCTCGAACAGCGTGTGGATCGCGGGGCGCCGATACTTCGCTGAGACGATGCCCGAACTCAACGAGAACGGCAGCTTTAAGGGACTGCCAATGACGTACACGTGCTCGCCAATTTCGAGCGTGTCGCTATCACGGACCTCGATTGGCGGCGGGGTGGGGCCTTCGGAGATCGAGGCTGAGAGCACCGCAACTTCTGAAAGCGGATCTGTGCCGACGAGTTTCGCATCAAATTCGCGGCGATCAAGCAATCGGATGCGAAATCGCGAAACGCCTTCCACGACGTGATGGTTGGTCAGAATGAAAATCGTGCGGCCATCTTCACCGTGCGCGATCACAGTGCCCGAGCCCGTGCCGCCATTTCCTGTCATAACCATGACGGACGAGCTCATTGCCTTTTGAATGTTCGCCGCGTCCGGGGGAGGTTCGACTTGTACAGAGGCAAATCTGACAGCAGGCGGTGCCGTCAGAGAACTTGCGTTGGTCGGATCTTTGATCGGGCCGTGGATACCGAATGCTGCGATCAACGTTCCGATTGCTAACTCGTTGATGATGCTAGTCATGTTAGATCTCCATAAAGGAAAACACGGGCCAGGATGGGCCTGACCCGTGTTCGTGAATTGCGATCAGATCAGCGGATGTGCTTAGCCGCCGCGAACGGAGACAGAACCCCCCACCTCCCAACCCACAGGAAACGCCATCGCCTCGGAGAGGATGGCGCGGGCGTCGTCTCCTTCGTAGACGCGAACATCGTTCGGGCCGCTGCGCTCGTTGGCGAAGCGGTACGTACCGTGGACTCCAACGCTCACGTCTGCCGCATAGATGAACTTGTCGGTAGAGGGCGTGTTCATGGCCACACGGATCGCCTTTTGGTTCGCCTGCTCAGCGATGAAGCTCGATGGCACGCGGAACGTATACGCGGCCGGTTGATATGGTTTGCTGCCGACGGGAGTAACCTCGATTTGACGCAGGTCGCCATCAGCCGTCGCTTTGATGTTGAAGCTCTGGACATCGTTCCAATCGATTTCTTCTTTCAGGTCGAGACGGAGGTACTTCCTTCCCTGCTTGTCCGAGGCAAAGAACCCCCTGCAGCCGGGCCCGCCGCCGGAAAAAACCAGCGTGGTCCCGTTGGCTCCGGGTTTGTCGGCGAAACAGGCCCAATTTCCGCCGATATCGTGACCGCTTCCGTCGAAGCCGACCAGGAACGTGTTCATACCCGTGCCAACCATGAAGGGTTGGATCGTGCGCAGCGGCGTCTTCATGCCGCTGTCGAACGCCGCGAGGGAAACGGCCGGGCCAGATGCGCCTTCTTCAAGTTGCAGAACGACGTATTTTGAGCCGGTTGATTTAGCGCTCGTGCTCGACGCCGAGCAGAGCTCGGACAGGCGGTCGTAAAGCGCTGTACTCTTGGCAGTGTACTGGTCACCCGCGTTCCGAAAGACACCGACGATCTGGCCGAGGTCGTTGTTCCCGAAGGCGAAGGTCGTGGTGGCCCCGGGATAGTCGAACAGGCTGTAGGTTGAACCGGTCTTGATGAAGCCGCGGCTGATGACGCCGTTGCGGGCGTCGCCGACGATTTGAGCGGCGCTGTTGATGTCGCTGGCGACGGTGACGGCGGCGCCCGGCGCGGAGAATTGGGAGTAGCTGTTTCCATCCTTCAGGAAGCCTCTCGCGGAAGATGTGTGCCCCACGACTTGGGCTGCGTCGTTGATGCCGTTTGCAATCGTCACTGCCTCGCCGGGAACATCAAAGAGTGTCAGGGTGCCGTCTAGTGCCACGGCCGGCGTGCCGCTTCGCCCCGCGAGGCAGAGAGCCAAGGCGCACGCGAATCGATTCGGACTACGCATCTCCTCACCCTTCCTCGGAGCGCCGGCTCCAGCGTTTTCGCCGCTGCAACATCGCCGCTGCAACATAACCGTGCCCGTCGAAACACAGATGGGAGTTCGGCGACCTCGATTCGATGAAGAGAAGATCTGGATCTTCTGCAACGCCGTCCCAGCGGGTGCCCTTTCTCTAAGCGCCACTATGCACATCGTGTGTGGCCGATTTCAATAGAAATGCGCAGGAAATTTAGGCTCCTGTAGTTGCAATGGAGCCCATGTCCGCGGCCGCTGGGCTATGACACACCGCCCTAAGGCGCAAGGTTGGGGCTCTTGTGGCGCATTGTCTGTAGGTTTATTGTCTGCATCTCGGACGATACTCAGCATGAACCGAGGCACTTACCAAGAAAGATTTGGAAGAAAACTGCGAGCGCTGCGCACGGAGCGTAAACTCTCTCAAGAAGCGCTCGCGCGTGCCGCTGAACTTCATCGCACGCACATCAGCTTGATCGAGCGCGGGAAGCGGTCTGTGAGATTGGAGACGATCGAGCAGCTCGCGAAAGGACTTTCAGTTCACCCGTCAAAGTTGATGCCGAACATTCGCGAACGGCTTTGACGCCGGCGCAAATACCTGCGACTTTGCGGCGTTGCCGCGCCGCGGACGGCCGGAAGTCGCTCCGGAACAGATTTCGTGCGGGTAATCGCGTCGTATGCGAAGGCAATGCTATCCGGGGAGTTCTAGTCGAACCGCTCCAACTTCAGTCAAACCGTTCGTCTGCCGACGGCTCGGAATCGTTTGCGTCAAGTGGGATCGAACGGGGCGGTGGACCGAGGATGTAGCGAAGGAGCAGCGCAGCTGCCACGGTGTCGCCGGCGCAGCCGGCTGCGTACAACTCGCGCATCACATGCACAAGCTCTTGAGGACTTATCGCGTCCATCATGCGACGTTTGAGCGCCCAGCTGTGGCGTGCTCTCGGATTTCCCGGCCCACCCGGATTATTTTTGGCAAACCTACCGTCCGCGCAGCGGCCGCCGTTTGAACCGTTTGATGTGCTGCGTCTTCGATTCATGCTGATCAATCGATTTCGACGACTTTTCATACGACGCTCTCTCATGAAGGGAAGCCGGTGCCATCCGTGATTCTTACGAAGCCGAATTGCGCGTTGCAAGGGCGAATTAGCGAATTGTCATCGGAGTACGCTGCAGCTGCATGTGGAATCGCGATTGACCAAGAAAACGATTGATCCGCGCAGCTGCAAGGATTCGGATCACCGTTCCCCGCATGCCTCTGATGATTTCCCGCGTCTTTAGATCAAGACCGAGTCAATGGAGGGTTTTCTTGAAATCGTGCGGGAGAATGAAAGGCTGTGCGACCTCCGCGCGGCATTTTCAAGTACAGCGTGCAACCGGCAAACGACGAATCAGAGAAGTTAGAAAAGCAACGCGCGCGAGGTCAGTGGGCGAAACATGCGCTTGCTTTTCATCGAATGTTCACAAAGAAGTGAGAGCGCCAGACGAAGGAGATTGCGTTGATCGCATCTCTTCCTCGTTCTCCCGGCACGTCGGGTGACGGCTTATGCAGTGAATTACCGGCGGCGAACTTCATTGTGCGCACGTTGCGTAATCGATGAATAGAAGCATGACCGGAAGCTGAGAGCAGCGATTGCGTCAGCGCAAAGCAAAGAGGGACGGGCACGTAGATGCCGATTGCCTAGGAGAAGTTGTTACGCGAAGAGTGAGACGGAGCATCAAGGGTTGATTCAGCAAGCCGATTGCTAGATCGCGCAGGCAAGAATGGACATGCAATTTTCGAGCGCAGCAAATCGACCGGAAAAGCAGATATCGAATGAAGGTGGTGTGCGCAAGGGTATGCACTACTGTCTCCGACAGGCACGGGTAGGAACGCAATATTGTCGATCTTATGAATGAATCGAGTTGAAACGACCCGCGAGTCGAAGAGGTGACTGAGACTGTTTAAGTAGTGCATCACGACTCCAACCGCTGGTCCAGAAAACCCTTCTGCACGGGAAACTATTTGCGCAGCTCGTAAGCCCTCCCACGCCGCGATATCTCGTGGGGCGATGAAGTTGTGGAATCTGCGCAGCAATAGTCGGCCGACAGCTCACGAAAATCGAAATCTATCAGGTCATGAAGCGTGAAAACCCCGGCCCGTTCCTGCACGTGCGACGCCTGCGTCAAGCGCGCATCGAGGTGCGCGCACGGTCCGTTCGTGACCTTTGACTCACGCGGATAGCATGACCAGTTGATTTGGCCCCACCGACGCGCTGACGCATACGATGTTGCTCCGCAAACCGTCGGTCGGTCGCGATTTTGAGGCTTCCAGACACGTTCCTGCAGCCAGTATGCGATCGCTCGGGCGTCGTATTCTGAAAGTGCGGGATAGTCCAAGGCAAACTCAACACCCGAGACAGTTACATGACGCGGGATAGCGGTCTGGTAACCAAGGCTCTCTAGCCCCTCAATCAGTTTGCGCACGTTCGGGAGGCCAATGTTGATTAGCCAGAGGTTCATGCGAGGTGGTCCCACGCGAACTGGCTTAAACTGGTACTCGGACTGAATCCATTCGAACAATCCGGCTTGAGGTGTCAAGGTCATTGACACCTTATCAATCGACGGGATGGGCTGTATCATTCCCATAACATCTCCTTCAAACTGTTGGTGGAACGTGAACGGCCGTTTTCACAGACCCGCTTGCTCAAGTCGCTGTTGAACCGCTAGCTGCTCGCGATGGCGGCGATGAGGTCGGGTCGGTTCCACTTCATGGATGCCCCGCCGAACTCCATCTAAACGGTGCAGAAACCGCAGGACCGCGCCGCGCGTCGTGACTAATCCGCCGGGCGTCTGCAAAGTCTCCAAACGAACACCGCGCGCACCGCAACTCGCCCATCGGAATATCGAGGACACGTTGATTGGTTTGCCGCTCGCGCCGCGCGGCATGAACTGCTGGCGTGGAAGACGACTCAACCGGATCGGTTCTTCGCCGCGCTCGATATCCGCCGAAACTGATTTATTTGCTCTCATGTCGTTGACTCCTTGCGTATCTATACGGCGCAGCCTGCGCTGCCCGTCCGCACCCGGGATGTGTCAACGAAAACGCCCGAAAAATCGGGCGTTTTTGTCGAGAGAGATTTTGAGTGAAGCTGCCGTTCATCCAGTGGCGAGCGCGACCTCACGCGCTGCCTGCTGATCTCGCTCTGCGTAGATTTCCGTCGCACTTAGCGTCGCGTGACCGAGAAGAGATCGCGCCTTTTCTGCGCCGTATTGTCTGCGTACTTCGGTTGCCCGTGTGTGACGCAATTGATGCGGGTGCCACAAGAATTGCCGTTGCCACTTTCGGACCTGAAGTCGCTCTTCCGGAGACAGCCGAGCCTGCCAAGCCCGGACAGATTCATCGTCGCGCCGCCCGAGCGGTGGTGGCGGCTGAAATGCCCTCTCGCACGCCCGCTGAATGCTCTGCCGATACGTGCAAGTCGTGTAGCGGTCACCGGGAGCCCATTTCGGTTTGTGCTTCTTATTCGTGCCCGGCGCATTCCCCGCATTCAAGGGCGTCTTGCGTTCTCGGTGCCGCACTTCTCGACGATCGGCTTCCGCTTCGCGCGGCGAGAAGACGTACGCTTGCGCGTTGAGAAGCTTGAGGAACGGTTGCAAGACGCGTTGCGCACGCGGACCGATCGGTATCTCTCGCTCTTTGCCGAGAATCGCGGTCTTGTGCGTCGCCGGTTTGTAGAGCCACGTCGCGCCCGATCGGTCGATATCGCACGTCCGCATCATGCAAATCTCGCCGGGGCGTGCTCCGGTCAGCCGCTGGATCTGAACCATTGCTGCGACGGTCGGCGAGAGATACGGGAGCGTTCGCTCGACGATGTCGTCCGGAACGGGGCGAACCGGACTCGACTCTCGCGCGTCACTTCGTCCGGCTTTCAAGCCGGGAACTGTTGCAAGCGCTTGATAGACTGAAGCGGGGATCAGCTCTTTCGACACTGCCCACTTAAACATGTGCCGGAGCCGGCCCATGTGCTTGTTGATCGACGTGCGCACCCATTCGCAGCGCACCATCGCATCGCGAACCGATTCAAATGCAAGCGGACCGAAGTCTATCGCCCGTGTCTCGCCGTACAGCCGTCGCAGCACTCGCAAGCCCTGCTTGATGCAACACTGCTCGTCCGAAGCCGAGCCGTCCGGCCGGCGGTAATACGTCTGCGCGTGCGTCCAGTACGCGTCGATCAACTCGTCGATCGTGACGTCGTTTTCGCTCTTGTCTGCGAGCACTCGCCGGCCGCCCGCGAGCCACTCACCGACGAGTCGATCGTACTTCGCCCAGCTTTCCGGTGACGTCCTTCGCGTGCCGAAGCGACCGAGATAGAAGTCTCGGCCGGCGAGCGTGACTACGGCTTGACCGGAGCGTTTGTGAAGTCGGTAGGAAGGGCTGTGTGAAACGAGTCGGGGCATCGCGGAAACCTCCCGTCCGAGCCGCAAAACGGTACATACCGTTTTGGGACTGAGATTCGAGGCCGCGCTGCCCGACACAGGCAGGTACGCTAATGCAAGCGTTCGGCGTGATTTACTACTCGATCCGTCTCAATCGGGGCGACAAGATTTGAACTTGCGACCTCTAGACCCCCAGTCTAGCGCTCTAAACCAAGCTGAGCTACGCCCCGGCACTGGCCGTTCTGGTAACCGTAGCGTCGTGGGATCGAAGCGTCAAATTGGGCGGTAAATTGGCGAAATGGCTTGAGATTTGCCTTCCGATGGTTCGTGCCATTCACCATGGCTCAATCGTCGGCGCGAGGGATTTTGCTCGGCGCCTATCGCAGAATCGTCGGGTGCACGCGACGCGCGGTAATCTACCAATCCATGTGGCACGGACAGCACGTGATGGTTAAACGCCACACCGTCCTCGGACGCGCCGTCGCCGCGACGGCAAACATTTACTTCCGGCTGGCCGGGCTGCCGTTGTCGTTCAGCTCGCACGAGCGCACCTGGCAGGCCTGGGAAATCGAATGCTTCCGCATGCTCAACGGTGAAGAGGCCTTTGCCGTTGGACCTTGTAAAGTTTGCTTCGCGAAGCTGCCAGGCGATGCGCTGTGGACGTACCTGAAGCGGGGACAGTTGACGCCTCGCATGCTCAAGTCGGCCGCGCGCGAATTACGACGGGCACATGGCCTGTGGTGCGAACGGTTAAACGGTCCGTGGTCGCACGGCGACGCGTGCACGGAGAATCTGATTTACGATCCCGAAACCGATCGCGCCCGGTTAATCGATTTCGAGTTCGTGCATGACAAGTCGATGCCGGCGGACGCGCGGCACGCCGACGACGTGTTCGTCTTCCTGCTCGACCTGATGAGCAAAGGGCCGAAGCAGCGCTGGCTGGCGATGTGCACCTGCTTCCTGCGTGCGTACGACGATCGCGCGGTGATCGCAAAGGTCCGCGAACGGCTGGTTGTTCCCGAGGGGATTCGATGGTTCTGGTGGAAGGTGCGCACGCACTTCGTGCGACGCAGCACGATCGCCGCGCGGATGGCGCAGTTGGCCGAAGCGATCGATCACTCGGGATTGATGGACGCAGTCGCGCCGACGGCGGCCGAGGGACGCGCCGAGTCGGCGCCAACGGAGCGTCCGCGTCGCCGCCGCCGCCAAAGACGCCGACCTTCCACCCATTGCCAGAGCAATAGCGCCGGCACGCCCACAGCCAGCTCCCGAAAGCGGCGGATCAGCGCCAGGGCCAACGACGTTTCGGGCCCAATCCCCAGCAGCCGGCCGGTGACCACGTAGCCGCCTTCCTGAAGTCCAAGCGCCCCGGGAACCACGAACATCGACGTGCGAACGGCGCGGCTCACGCTCTCGAGAATGCACGCTTCGGCGAACCCCGCGCGAACGCCCATCGCCCGCATAGCGATCCACACCTCAACAGCGCTGAGCAGCCAGCAGACCAACGTCGATGCGCCATTGGCGATGACGGCGCGTCGGCGTGCGTAGAGCTTGCGAACTTCCTGGTCAAACGCGTCTCCTTGGGCAATGAGATCGCGCCATCCCGAGCCGCGCGACAGCCGTGCGATCAGCCGGCTGAGCATGCCAAACATCCCGTAGTGCTGTACGAGATAAAAGCCGATCGATCCGACAAGCAGCAGGATCGCGCCGATCAACGCCGGAAACGTCAGGGACGAGCTACCCGTGACGATCAGCAAGAGGACGATCCCGATCAACGTGTAGAGGACCTGAACGGCGACGCTCATCGTGATGTCGATCAGCACCGTCGAGGCGGCGATCGGCGCGGGCATCCCGCGCGTGATCGCGAGGCGCGCGCGCACGAAATCGCCGGCGACTTGCGTGAACGGCAAGAGCGCCGTGACCGACTCGCCGATCCAACTGATCCAGTAAAGTGATTTGAAACGATATCCGCGCGGCAACAGCGCATACCAGCCGAGCGTTTCCGGAATCAATTGCACCATGTGCACCGCGAGGATGCCGACGATGGCCCAGCGCGCGGCGGAGATCGCGGCCGCCACCTCGCTGAGCTCATGCTTGAGCAGCAACGTGACGAGCAGCGCCACGCCGGCGGCGGCCATCAGGATCATGACGGCGATAAATTTCCAGCGTGAAGCTGGGGAAGGGTCAGACTTGGGAGAACGCGGGGACGATGGCGAGTCTGCGTCGCAGGGCACCACACCCATTTAAGCAAACGATGAGCCAGATTACACCGAGAACGATCCCCGCGATGACGTCCGTCAAGTAGTGCGCGCCCAGCGCAATGCGGCTCATTCCGACGCACAACGTGATGACCGCCGTCGCACCGGCCGCCAGCGCGCGCCAGTGCTTCGATTCCACGAATCGGAAAAGCATCACGCACAGAAACCCGTACAGCAGCGTCGCGCTGATCGCATGGCCGCTGGGAAAGCTGTAGCCGACCCAATCAACGAACGGGCCGACGAGGTACGGGCGCTGCCGCTGTACGATGAGCTTGATCGCTTCGCCGGCGAGGATGCCACAGGGAACCGTGAGCACGAGCGTGAACAGCGAATGCCATCGGCGCTTGAGCGTCAGGAACAGCACGCCTGCCACGAGGACCACCGACATGACCGACCCGCCGCCGATGAAGCTGATCGCCTGCCAAATTGGGCCGGTGCTGCCGTTGAGGTGCGCGTGAAACCACGTGGCCAGTTGATGATCAACCGACAACGTGGAGAACGCAGCAACAATGGTTGAAACGGCGGCTAAGAGCATCGAAACTTCCCATGACTAATACGATGTGGCGTCGGACGCGGTTCAGCCTCTGGCGTTAAGGCGAACGACGAACGCCTCGCTTTTCGCGCCGGCGCTGGCCGTGTGGCCGACGATCCACAGGTTGTCCGGTGCGCCCGCGATTGCCCGGCCGAACTCTGTGTTGTCGCCGCCGAATCGGTTGGTCCAAATCAGCTTTCCGTCCGCATCGAGTCGCCAGATGCACAAGTCCCACAGCGTGTCCGGATTTCCGGTGCCGGCGCGCTGGCTGTAGCCGACGATCATCGATGAGCCGTCGTCGAAACATCGCGCGTGAAGCGCGCGGTCGGCCGTCGAGCCGCCAAAGGTATGCTTGGCGAGTGAGTCTCCAGCGGCGGCGCTGAGTCGCACGAGGAAACCGTCGGGATCGCTTCGCCCGCGCGACGTCGCGTATCCGAATGCGAGCAGATCGCCGTTGGGCGCAAGGTGCAGGTCGTGCACGACACTGAACCCCAGGTGATCCAGCGTGCGCTGCCAGCGCTTGGTACCGTCCGGCCCCAGCCGGGCGACGAAGGCGTGCGCGTGATCGCGATCCGCGCCGGTCATCCCGCCGATCGCAACGCCGCCATCATCGAGCGCGACCGTCGCGAAGGCGCGATCGAGCGCCGGGCCGCCGTAGGAGGTCGTTCCGCGTTCCTTGCCGGCCTTGTCGATGTGCACGACCAGCACATTCAGGTCCGTCGCGTCTTTGCCCGCCGGCGCGGTCTGTCCAACCGCCACCCAACCACCATTTGCGCCAACGTCACGCTGTAGCGTGAAGAACTTGTCTTCTCCCGGCGGTCCAAACGTGCGTTCCCAGGAGGTCTTGCCGTCGGCATCGACGCGGACGATCCAGCCGTCGGTGTCGCCTGCGCCGGCGCTGGACGTGTAGCCGGCGCAGATGAATCCGCCGTCGCCGTCGGAAAGTACGGACCAGAGCAGGTCGTCGCCCTTGCCGCCGAGTTCGCGCCGCCAGATGACGTCGCCGTCGGCACTGACGCGCATGAGCAAACCATCTTCGTTGCCCGCGTCGTTCGTCGTCCAACCGGCGATGACGGCGCCGCCTTCAATGGGCGCGACGCTGGTCGCAACGTCCGCACGTCCGGCCGGCGCATCGATGGCGCGCACGAGCCCCACGACCGGCTGCGCGAGCGCGCATTGATGCGCAGCAATCAAGATGATCGCGACGATTCGGACTTTCGCGAGGATCGACGAACGTACGTGCATGCTTGGCTCTTCAGCTTCAATACAGTCGCTGAACAGGCCCGGGTTGCAGTGCGGCGCGCGCGCGCGCATCCCGAGAACGTGAGGTCGCTGACGAATCTTATTTTTTGGTTGAGCTTTGGCGGGACGTTGCTAGGCTTCTCCGCAAAGCGGGGCGAACTCCGCATTCGTTGATCATTTCAAAAGGGATCGAACGACCTCGGGCCTGCACTCCCGCACGTGCATGGCGGTCGAACCGAGTAGGAGGGAACATGCATTACCTGACGAAGCGCTTCTGCGCTTTTGCAGCACTCGCATTTGCGCTTTTGATCGCGTTCAACTCGGCCGCATTTGCGCAACAGCCGGTCGCGACGGCGACGCCCATCGGCAATCCCCTGTGGGAACCAGCAGGCTTTGTCCTGTTCTCCGGTCCCGTGGGTCAGGACGGGGACTTCAGCGATTACTTCACGACGCTGGCCTCGCTCTATCCGCCGCCCAATCATGGGTTCAATTCCACCACCGGCAACGTGATCCCCGGCCAGCCGCATGCCGGACCCTATACGGGCGAGCCGCTGGCGGGCGTGTTGGCGAACAACTACAAGCATGGCAACGTGTACAACGTCCCGGATTTCGCTGGTCACAACGGCGTGATCCTTGCGTTCGTATTTGTGCCGCGCGCAGGCGCGCCCACGGGCACGACGCCCGATTCTGCCAACGGGCCAATGATTCCGAATTCGGTTTACCCGATCCACCAGACGGGAGTGACGCTGCGCAACGGCGCGACGTTCGACGAGGCTTGGGACTTTTTCATTCCAGACGTGAACAGCGCAATTGGTACCGGGACCACTTACCAGGGATGGAGTCATCAGCCGATTTTCGAAGGTGAAGTGGCCGAGTTCGGCCCACCGGGAACGCCCGCGACGGGCAATTACTCAACGACCATCCAGTACCTCGATCAGCAGGGCAATGGTTGGACGGTCAACTGGCAATACACCGTCGTGCCCGAGCCATCCTCACTTGCAGGCGCATCTTTGATTGCGATCAGCGCACTGTCGCGACGACGTGCGCGGAGGGGCTGATTTGGATATGGGAGGGCGAGGCTCCCGCCGAGCCGCGTTTGGTCGTGTGCTCGCGGCTCGACAGGAGCGTCGCCCTCCCGCTGAACAATTACGTTCGCGCCAGCTTCGGCAGCGCGCGGTTCGGAATCGGGCCGAACTTTGGTTGGCTTTTCTTGTCGGCGGTCATTTAGACCCCAGTCTAGCGCTCTAAACCAAGCTGAGCTACGCCCTGTAACTCGGTCCCTCGAATCAGACGATCGTGGTCTTAAGCGGGGTTGACGGCAAATGCCGGCCCACCATCGGTATGCCGTCCGAAATCTTTCGTGCTGGTCTAGCCATTCAGCCTGCCCGGAAGGAATTGTGTCGCCCTGCACCGCTCGTTTACGAGTTCTCTCCAGAGACAAGTGCAGCTTCGACAGTGGCCGTGCGTAGCGGCCTGATTGCGAAGTTGGATGAGCGAGTCCTCCCCTGCGCGTGCCGGTCGGCGCCTCCGTCCGCCAGCAGCGCGGCGCGTCCAAGATCAAATTCGGGGTTCGGAGGCAGAAAGGGAACGTGTCATGACGAATGCCAAGAGGAACGATCGCAGGTCACACGGGGGTCGGGTCGAGATCGATACGCTGGAGCGCCGCATGCTGTTCGCAGGCGATGTCACGATCGCCGCGCCGCATTCGACCGTCGCGGGCAAAACGATCGGCGAATGGACGGCGGGATGGTGGCAGTGGGCGCTATCGATCCCCGTCGGACAAAACCCGGTGCTGGATACGACGGGCGCAAATGCCAACGTCGGCCAGAGCGGGCCGGTCTTCTACCTCGCCGGCTCGTTCGGCGGGCCCGTCACGCGGACGCAGGTGCACGTGCCGGCCAAGACCAATATCCTCATCCCGCTGGCGAACACGACGTGGATTCAGCTTCCGACCGATCCGCCCATGACGATTGCCGAGCGCCGCCAGGCCAGCGCCGCATTAATCGATACCGCTACCGACCTGTTCGCTACGATCGACGGGCAGCCGGTGCAAAACCTCTTCGCCCATCGCGAGGTCGATCCGTTCGTCAACGGCTATTCGATCACCATGCCGGACGACAACGTTTTCGGCGGGCCACCGGCCGTGCCCGGTGGAACCTATACGGGCTGCACCGCCGACGGCTATTACCTGATGCTCACGGACATCCCCAATGGGAATCACACGCTGCACGTCGGCAGCCAGAGCTTCAACCAGGATGTGACGTACCAGTTGCAGGTCGTGGGCAAGCCGACGCGCACGTCGGCGAACAGCGGCGCTGCAAGCGGCGTCCGCGACGGTGATTTGATTTCGCCCACCGTCGCCACCCGCTCGATCTTCAGCGATGCGCGTCCGATCGATTCGTTGGCAACGGAGCTGGCGGAGCTGAACTAATCGCTTGGACAGAACCCGAGCACCAATGACACAGGACCAACCCTGGTCATTGGTGCTTTGTGCTTCAACAGCAACTGGAATTTTCCTGACGGTCCGACAAGAGATATCTCGGTATCCAAGCAGAGCCCGGCGCGCTGCGCTGCGCTGCGCGCGGGCGCGCGGCTGTCAGGGAAACCCATCATCTAACGAGGGAGGTGGCAATGTATACCGTTTCCGTTGAACCGCTGGAGAATCGAACGCTGTTTGCGGGCGGCCCGACGCCCGAGTTCGCCGCTGGATCTATCGTCCGCGGCAAGACGATCGGCGAGTGGAGTGGCGAGTGGTGGGCGAAAGTCTTCTCGATCCCCGCCCCGGTCAACCCGATGGTCACGGAAGAAGTATCGCACTCCGCGGCGAGCAACGACGGGAAGGTGACCTTCTTGTTCGGCAGCCTTTTCGCCAGCACGCTTAACCGCACGGAGACGATTCCCACGGGCACACCCGTGCTCGTCCCGCTCGTGCCGCTCGAGTGGAGCAATGCCGACACGCCTGCCGCCCCAGACTACATGACGTTGCCCGGAAACTACACTGCCGCCCAGTTGCAGCAGTTCGCAACGGCGCAGGCCAACCTGGTGGACGCGCTGACGGCAACGCTCGACGGCCAACCGATTGACAACCTATTCGCGCATCGGGAAGCATCCGGCGTCTTCAGCTATGTCCTTCCGGCGGAACACAACATTATTCAAGATGTCTTTGGAGGGCCCAGCAGCGGTCCACAGACGCCGGCGGTGGCTGAAGGCTACTGGCTCATGCTCCAGCCGCTGTCGCCGGGGCAGCACGTGCTGCACTTCACTTCGCACAGCGGCGAGGCCCCCTCGCCACCGCTGTTCGGCCCGTTCGAGGGCGACGTCACTTACATGCTCAACGTCTCGCCCAAGGGACAGGTTCGCAATGCGCAAGGCGCCGCCAGCGCGATCGCGCCGACCGTCACGCCGCCGGCGGATGGCACGCTCTTTGGCCAGACGCGTATCGGCGATGCCGAGCACGATGAGCCGCTGGAACTGCTGAACTGAAGATCGGTCCACGGGAAACAGGGGGCGTTTCCGGGATCACGGCGCCGGCGCGGTCGTCGCCGGCGTCGTGGCGGGCTGTGTGTTAGATGGGCGCGTCGAAGCCTCAAGTGCCGCCAGCTCCGCCCGCCATTTGGCAGCCTCGGTGGGGCGGTTGGTGTGGTCGCAAACTCCGGCGAGTTCGATCATCACATCGCGGGCGTAGGAAGTGGTCAGGAGGTTTGCCTGACGAAGTTGATTCAGCGCCGTCATCAGAGGCGCCTCGGCGCTCTCGAACCGCCGCAGCCGCGCAAGGCACTGCCCGTAGGTTAACGAGTAAATGGCCCGCCGCAGTGGCTCCATTTGGAGGCCGTCGCTGCTCTGAAGTAGCTCCCGAAGAACGTGCTCGGCGTCAGAATCCCGTTGCTGCGATCGAAGCAGCCGCGCAAGATTGAACAGCGTGTTCACATACTCGGGATGCTTGTCTCCGACCGTCAAGCGATACACTTCCAGGGCCTCGCGCAAAGCGGATTCTGCCTCTGCTGCCCGGCCGCGCACGTAGGCCAGGTATCCGATGTTGTTTAGGCTTTGACCTACGCTGACGCTATTGTTGCCGCACAACTTGCGACGGATCTCGAGCGCCTCGCGGAACAACGACTCGGCCTGCTCAAAATTCTTGCGGGTTTGCTCTATCGTGCCAAGGTCGTTGAGGTTGGTAGCGACGAGAACGTCGTCGGCCCCAAAGCTCTTTCGACGGATCGCCAGTGCCCGGCGGAGGAACGCTTCGGCGTCGTCGATCTTGCCCCGCTGAAACGACAGGCCACCCAGGCCGCTCAACACGCTGGCCTCCAGCGGGCTGTCTTTGCCCGCGAGCCCGGGGATGCGCTCAAGAGTTTGGCGGAACAACTTCTCCGCTTCGTCCGTCTTTCCTTGCGCCCAAAGGACACTGGCAAGCGTGTTCATGTCCGTACAGACGAGCAGGTTCTCGTCGCCCAGTTGGCCTCGCCGCAGATCGAGTACGCGCCGAGCGATCTGCTCGCTCTCGTGATATCTACCGATGCTTTGTAGTGCGAGTCCGAGATTATGCTCCGCCGCGATGTGCGTGGGCGACTTGTCCAGCTTTAGTCGCTCGAACATGGCGACCGCTTCTCGTAACAGCGTCTCCGCTCGCTCGGGGCGTCCTTCGGTGAGATTCAGGAGGCCTAGCGCGCCAAGCGCATCCGCGGCATCGGCGTGTTCAGCGCCGCGGTACTGACGAGCTATGGCAAGGGCCGATTCTAGAAGCCGCGCCGCGGGCTCGAACCGTCCCAGGTTCATGTAGGTGACCCCGAGTGTGTACCGAACCTGATACTCGATGTCCGGTTGATCACGCAGTGACCCGGCATCGACCTTTGCCGTCGCCGCGTCCAGCACTTCGGCTACGGTTACGTTGTGCCCCTTGGCCTGGTCGGTGGCTGTCTGGTTCCACGCGTCGGCGGAACCGAGCATTTCCTGAAGGAACTGGTTGACCGCAGTGGACTTGCGCGCGGCGCCTTCCGCCTCGCCGCGTTGTTGACGTGCCCGGACGAACCCGATCGAAGTGCCGATGACGCCCGCGAGCATCACGAGGAAAATCGCGACCGTGCTACCCACCAGCAGCTTGTTGCGCCGCGCGAACTTTTTCAGGTGGTACCACGTGCTCGGCGGCCGCGCTGTGATCGGTTCGTAGTCGAGGTACCGCTTCACGTCCGCGGAGAGTTCTCCGGCGGTGTGGTAGCGACGCGTGCGGTCCTTCTCCAAGGCCTTCTGCACGATCGTCTCGACGTCGCCGCGGAGGCTCTTGTGAACGCTGCTCAGTCGCGAAGGTTCCTGCTCGCAGATCAGGCGCACCGCCTCGTGCAGCGGCTTCTCTTCAAGCGAGTACGGCAGCTTGCCGCTGAGCAGCTCGTAGGCGATCACGCCCAGCGCGTACACGTCGCTGCTCGTGTCCAGCTCGCGCGCCTTGCCCGCCGCCTGCTCCGGGGCCATGTACGGGAGCGTGCCGACGAGTTGGCCGCTCTGGGTGTGCAGCGTCACGCTCTGCACGTCGCTGTCGATCGCACGGGCAACGCCGAAGTCCAGGATCTTGGGCTGTCCATCATCCGTGATCAGAATGTTGGCTGGCTTGAGGTCGCGGTGGATCACGCCCTTGGTGTGGGCGTGATGCACCGCATTGCAGATCTCGATGAACAGCTTCAGACGTTGCTTGGTCGTGAGGTTCCAGTCCCGGACGAACTGATCCAGCCGTTTGCCGGTGACCAGCTCCATCGCGAAGAACGGCTGCGGGCCCGAGCCGGTGTCCGCGACGCCGGCGTGATAGATCCGGGCTATGCCCGGGTGCTCGAGCAGCGCGAGTACATCCGTCTCGTACTCGAACCGGCGGAGCATCGAGCCGGTCGCGAATCCCGGCCTGATCAGCTTCAGCGCTACCCGCCGTCGCGGTCGGTCTTCCTCTGCTTCGTAGACGATCCCCATCCCGCCTTCACCAATCACGCGCAAGAGCCTGTATGGGCCGATGATCTTGGGGTGTGCTGGCGCCACATGCGGACCCGACGGGGTTCCCACACCCGCCCGCTCGCGCAGATCGGACGTGTGAATCAGACTCTGGTTTCGCAAGAGCGACTCGACGTGCTGAACGATGGCTTCATCCCCGCAGTTCGCCCGAAGGAACGAGCTTCGCTCCTCCGGTGCGAGGTCCGACGCTCGATCGAACAGATCCTTGGCGAGTTGTTCGGCATTGGAGGGCATCAATCAATTAATCAATCAACCAATTTCATTGGTGGCGGTGACGATCACGTCTGCCCCAATTGCCCGGTGCTCCAAAGGGCACGTACTCGTCCTCTGCTCAGCGGATGGTGGAGGCGGTCGCCTTCAACTCGCGGTGCAGGACGGCTTTGACGTAGCTCCACTCGCGCTCGAGCGTGCGCGTGCTCACGCCGCGCTGTCGCGCGATTTCCTCGACCGTCAGTCCTGCGTATACGCGCAGCAGTACCAGGTCAAAATGCTCCTGTGAATTCGCCCGGAGCCGTTCGAGCGCGTCGTTGAGGGCAAGCATGTCATCGGCCGGGGCGGCAAACGGCAGCTCGTCAACGTCGGGGTCGATGGTTCGCTTCCGAGCGCCGCGTCCGCCGCGCTTGGCTGCGGCATTCGCGCGGGCGCGATCGACCAGCACGTTGTGCATGGCCAGCGAAGCAACGCGAACCAGGTGCTCGGTTCCGTGGTATTCGCGCGGCGCCTGTTTCAACAAGCGCAACAGCGCCTCGTTGACCAGGTCGGTGGGGGACAGCGTTCCCCCCGGCTGGAGCTGCGCAACGCGCAGGCGCGCAACCCTGCGCAGCTCCTCGTAGGCCAACGGGATCAGCGATTCCAGCTCGCGCGATTCGTTGCGCAGCATCACAGTAGCGCCCATTACCAGCCCGATTGACGGGACAATTCTAGATTTGGTTGTCGAAGCGCAACGATCCTATCCGCCGGCAAGGGGCGCGGCAAACGTTTTCTGCGGCGCGTCACGTGCGCGCGAACTTGGGGAGCGATCGATCCGGATAGGGTCCGAAATTCGGGCGGCCGTTCGAACCGGCGCGCTCTAGCTGCTTCGTAAGTTCTTCGATCGAACGATCGAGCTGTGGGTCGTTGCCTTTCACGTACGCCTGCGGCGGGTACTCGACTTCGATGTCGGGATCGACGCCGTAGTTCTCGACGTTCCAGCCTACGTCGGTGAACCAGAACGAAAACTCGGGCTGCGTCGTCACGCCGCCGTCGATGAGTACGTGTCGCGGCCAGATGCCGATCACGCCGCCCCACGTGCGCTTGCCGAGCAATGGGCCGAGCCGCATTTGCTTGAACGTGTGGCTGAAGATGTCGCCGTCGGAGCCGGCGTACTCGTTCGTCAGCGCGACCATCGGCCCGGCCGTCGAATCTTCCGGATAGGGCTGCACGCCGAACCAGCGCGTTTGCACATATGCGGTGCGGCGCCGCGCGAGCTTCTCAAGCAAAAGTGATGACACGTGTCCGCCGCCGTTGAAGCGGACGTCAACAAGCAAGCCCTCTCGATCGACTTCGGCAAGGAAATAGCGGTGGAACTCCGCATAGCCGATCGGGCCCATGTTCGGAATGTGCACGTAGCCGCATCGTCCTTTGGACTTCTCGTGAACGTATGCGCGGTTGTCCTCCACCCATTGGCGATAGCGAAGCGGGGTCTCCTGGCGCAATGTCTTCACAAGCACGGTGCGCGCGTTCTTCCCGGATGAATCGCCGACGGTCAGCGCGACCTCAACGCCGGCCTGATGCACGAGCAATGACATCGGCGATAGGTCTTTCGTCGCGCGTCGTCCGTTGACGGCGAGGATCGTGTCGCCGGCGTTGACGTTCACGCCTGGCCGGAGCAGTGGCGAACCCTTTTCTTCGTCCCATGGATCGCCGCGGACGATGCTCGCAACCTTCCACGCGTTTGTTTTCGCATCGAACGACAGATCCGCCCCGAGCTGGCCGACGTCGTAACGCGGCTCTTCGCGCACGTCGCCGCCGACGACGTACGCGTGGCTGCTCCCGAGCTCGCCCTGCATTTCGGTCAGCAGGTCGGTGAACTCCGCGCGCGTCGCGATACGATCGAGCAGCGGGTGATACCGGTCGTACACCGTCTGCCAATCGACGCTGGCGAAATCTTCTACCCAGAAGTGCTCGCGTTGAAGACGCCACGCTTCGCCGTACATCTGCTTCCATTCGCTCGGTGGATTCACGTCGAGGCGCACGCGCTTCAGATCGATCCAGCCGCTCTTCTTGCCCGGGCCCTCGCTGGCCGTCGCTTCATCGGCTTTCTCGCCGGCCTTGATGATGCGGAGCTTGCTGCCGGCGCGATAGACCATCGTCTTCCCGTCGCGCGCGATCTTGAAGTTGGTGATGTTCTTCGCGAGCGTCTCCGTGCGACCCAGATCGAAATCCCACGATTCGAGCGTCGCCTTGGCCTGCGGCTCGGCGCCGGGGATCCAGCTTCGCTTGAGGCTTCCCTCGACCGGGACAGTTGTGAAAAGCGCCTTGCCCTTCACGCCGGCGATCTGCGTGTACACGCCTTCGGGAACGGGGAACGGCACGGCGCGATCCTCGATCCCATCGAGGTCGATCACGAGCGGCTGGTCCTTCTTTTCCTTTTCCGCGTCGTCCTTCTTGGCCTCCTCCTTCTTCGGATCTTCCGGCGCCTTGGGCGGCTGCGCGAACGGCGACACCAGGTCCTTCCGCAGGGTCACGAGATACGGCCGCATGCCCTTGGGGAAACCGAGGTCGAAGATCATCGCGTCGTAAACCGGATCAAATTCGCGGTACGAGAGGAAGTAGAGGTACTTGCCCTCGGGATCAAAAACCGGCGAGATGTCCCGCAGAACCGGCCGGGTGACGCGCGTGATCTTTCCCGATTCGACGTTCACGAGCTTGATGACGACCGTGTGGAGCGTCTCGGCGCACGCGTAGGCGATCCACTTCCCGTCCGGCGAATAGTCCCACCCGGCAATCGGCGTGAACTCGCTGCGATCGAGCACGCGCGGCGATTTCGCGCCAGGATCGATCACTGCAAGCTCATTCCGATGGTTCGCGATTGCGATCTGATCCGACTTCGGATTCACCGCCAGATCGACGACGCGCGAATCGAGCTTAACGATGCGCGCCCTTTCGCCGGGATTCTCGGTGTCGTGAACCTGGATTGATTCACACCCCTCGTCATCCGACACGACGACGAGCCGTTTTCCATCGTTCATCCACGTCGCGATGCGATAGCGCCCGGCCGCGGGCTCGCCGTGCTGCACGACGGCGCCGTCCCAGTTGCCCATCGAGACGAACTTGCCGCGGACGGTGAGCGCGAGCATGTGGCCCTTGGGATGCAGATCGTAGAACTCAAGGTACTTGGCCGGCTCGACGAACTTGCGGTTTCGCTGCGTGCGCGGGCTGTGCAGGTCGATCGTGAGCTTCTTCGATTCGTTCGATTTCGGATCGAAGAGGAACAGGTCGCCGCCCGCGTGATAGACGATGCGCTTGCCGTCGGCGCTGGCCGCGTTGCGGGCGTAGAACTCATCGTGATCCGAGTGGCGCTTCAGGTCCTTGCCATCGGACTTGCAGGAGTAGAGGTTGCCGACGCCCTCGTGATCGCAAATGAAGTAGATGCGATCGCCGATCCAGATCGGGCGCGATGGATTGCCTTCGAGCTTCACGAGCCGGCGAAACGCGCCGTCGCCGGATTCGTCGATCCAGAGGTCGCCCGCGGTGCCGCCGCGATAACGCTTCCAGTAGGCCGCCTCGACGCTCGGCCGCGCGATGACGCACGTGTTCTTTTTCGATCCGTAGGAAACGAAGCTCGCCGGGCCGACGGGAAGTTCCGCGACCTCGCCGCCATCGGCTGAGACGGCGAACGCGCGCGTGTGCTTGATGAACGGCTGCCGCCAATCCGATGCGAACGCGATGCGTCCATCGGGAGTCCACCCGATGACTGCGGAGTTCGCACCGAGGAACGTCAGCCGCTTCGGCTGCCCGCCGTCGATTGGCATCACATAGACTTCCGCCGGTCCTTCATCGCGTCCGGCGAATGCGAGGAGCTTGCCATCGGGTGAGATCGCGGGCGTCGTCGCGGCGCCGAGCCCTGACGTAAGCCGGCGCGGGATGCCGCCGGCGGCGTTGACGGTCCAGAGGTCGTCCTCGCAGTTGAAGACGATCGTGTCGTTGTGGATCGTGGGGAAGCGGTAATAACCTTGTGGTTGATCACTCACGGGAAACGACCTCCAATTGAAGACGGGCGTGTACGCATCAACACGAGCGTCCGCTTGGCGAACCGTCATCCTGAGCGCAGCGAAGGATCTCCATCTGGGGATCGAGATCCTTCGCTGCGCTCAGGATGACGAATTGCGAACTTGCGACGTTCGAACGAGTGCCGCAACGTATATCTCATGAAAGGGCGGTTGGAAAGTTTCGTTGGATCGCTATCGTAGCCCGGGGCAGTGAGGTAGGGCGAATGAAAGTATTACTGATCGGCGGCGGCGGACGGGAGCATGCGCTGGCATGGAAGCTCGCGGCTTCGCCGCACGTGACGGCGCTCTTCGCGCTGCCGGGGAATCCGGGGATTGCTCAGCTTGCTGACCTCGTGCCGGGCATTGGCGTCAACGACTTCGACAAGATCGAGCGCTTCGTCAAGCAGAACAACGTCGAGTTCGTCGTCATCGGCCCAGAGGACCCGCTGGCCGCGGGGCTTGCCGATCGGATGAAGACGGCGGGGGTGAAGGTCTTCGGTCCGTCGAAAGAGGCGGCACAGCTCGAAGCGAACAAGTGGTTCGCCAAGGAATTGATGCGCCACCAGTCGATCCCCACCGCCGAAGCCCGCAGCTTCACCGACCCCGACGCCGCCGATGAATTTGTCCGCACCCGCGGCGAGCCGTGCGTCATCAAGGCCGCCGGACTTGCCAAAGGGAAAGGCGTCACCGTCTGTTACAAGACCAACCACGCGCTGGACGTCATCGACCAGGTCATGCGCAAGCGCGTCTTCGGCGACGCCGGTGATCGCGTCGTTATTGAAGAGCTCCTGCAAGGTCCCGAATGCTCGATCCTTGCACTCGTCGATCGCACGTCGATCTATGTCATGGAACCAAGCCAGGATCACAAGCCGATCGATGACGGTGACACCGGCCCGATGACGGGCGGCATGGGTGCCTATTCGCCGACGCCGGTCGTCACCGACGCGATGATCCGACAGATCGAGCGCGACATCCTCGTCCCGCTCATGGACGGGCTCGTCCGCGAAGGCGTCGAATACAAAGGCATCCTCTACGCCGGCCTGATGCTCACGAGCAACGGCCCGAAGGTGCTCGAATTCAACTGTCGTTTCGGCGACCCGGAAACGCAGCCGCTGATGATGCGGCTGCAAAGCGATCTGCTCGAAGCGATGCTCGCGGTCGTCGAGGGGAAGCTCGACCAGCTCGAGCTGAAGTGGGACCCGCGGCCGGCGCTATGCGTCGTGGCGGCGAGCAAGGGGTACCCCGGACGCTATGAAACGGGTCGGGAAATCACGGGAATTACCGAAGCCGACGCGCTTCGCGACGTCAAGGTCTTTCAGAGCGGCACGTCGTTGCGCGGAAGCGCCCTGGTCACCGACGGCGGCCGCGTGCTGAGCGTGACGGCGCTTGGGAACACGATCGCCGACGCCCAGAAGCGCGCGTACGACGCCATGGGAAAAATTCATTTCGACGGAATGCACTACCGCAAAGACATCGGGCACCAGGCCGTCCGTTTCACATCGTAGTCGAGAAAACGCTTGCGGTTTCGCAATCCGCGACGCGCGTGTCGCGCAGCCAAATGTCATCAGGTCCTCTTGTGAAACGGCCAATTGTCGTACGGCTTCACAAAATCCCAAACCTGCTTCTCCATGCGCAGCTTGATCGGATTCTCCTCGACATACGGGATTGCGCGCCAGATGTCGTCCGTCGAATCGAGGTACACCTTGTATCCGCATCCGCGCCATACGGGATGGTCAAACGTTCGTTCCCTGATCTCGATTACCGCATCGCGGCTCGCCTGCTGAAATTTTCGATCATTAATTCTGACAAGTCGCGATGCTTGCGAATGATCAAATGCACGTGGTCGCGAAGTATCGCGCACGCATAACACGTGTAGCGCTCGCGTGCGATGACATTCCGAATCGCGTTTCCAATTCCATTCAATTCTCGCATGCTGAATTGAAGCAGCGGGAACTTCAGGACGGTGCCGGCGCGATCGTAGAACGCACGAATCTCACGCGACAACGGCTGAACGCGCTTGCGCCCGTAATGCAACTCTCCAAGCTCGGCGATCAGGTCGCTCGCGATGAACTTCGACATACTTCCGCGCGGATCATTGGGAAGCCACCACCCATAAGCATCCAGATCAAGTGATTTGCGAGTACCACGATTGCATCTCCGAGTGCGAAGCCGCAAGCGACTGATCACGACCTCCCGTAAACAGAAATCAAAGCGCCGGACGTGAGTGCGTTTCTTGGACTGATCAAAAATGCGATCGCCTCGGCGACTTCCTCGACCTTTGGCCACTTTTCGAAATCGGCGTTGGGCATTGACTTCCGATTTACCGGCGTGTCCATGATCGAGGGAAGCACGGCGTTCACGAGGATGCGCTCGTTCTTCACTTCCTCCGCGAGCGATTGCGTGATCGATGCGACGGCTGCTTTGGAGGTGGAATATGCGATCATCCCGCCGGTGGGTTGAACTGCGGGGCGGGCTGCGACGTTGACGATCCGGCCGCCGTCGCGGCCGCTCGCGCGCATCTTCTTGACCGCTTCGCGGCAGCACAGGAAGCACGTGAGCGCGTTCATGTCGAACATCTTTCGGAAGTCGTCGGCAGAGGTCTTCTCGATCGGCGACATTGCGAAGCCGCCGATCAGGTGCACCGATCCCCACAAGGATGAAAGCGCTTCGTAGAATCGCGTCACCGCGCCTTCGTCGGCCGCGTCGAGCGGATGAAGCTCAACCTGCTTCGCGTGTGCAAAGCGTTCGAGCTCCTTCTCCATGACCCAGGTCACGTGACAGCGATATCCGTCGTCGAGCAAACGCTTGACGACCGCGGAGCCCAGGGCCCCGGTGCCGCCGGTGATCACGACCTGACGATTGTTGGCTGAGGTGTTTTGGGGCATGCGCGATAAGGTATCAGTTCGATGCCCGTTTTCACGGTGGAGTTACTCGGCGACCCGCGCATTGCGCCTTACCGGCTGCTCAAAGACCGCGAATTGGCCCGCGACGGGCGGCGCTTCATCGCCGAGGGCGAGCACGTCGTCCGCCGGCTGCTCGACAGCGATTTCGCAGTTGAATCCGTCCTGCTGGCGCGGCGGCGGGCCGACGAAGTCGCGCCGATCGTGCGTCCGGAAGTTCCGGTGTACGTTGTCCCCGATCCGCTGGTGCACGAGATCATCGGATTCAAGTTCCATTCGGGCGTCATCGCCTGCGGCGTGCGCAAGCCGCCGATGACGCTGGACGAAATCGTCCCGCACGAACATCGCAGATTGACGCTCGTCGCGTGCCCGGAGATCGCCAACGTCGAGAACCTGGGCGCGATGATTCGCATCAGCGCGGGATTCGGCGCCGATGCGATGCTCCTGGGCGAGCGCTGCGCCGATCCGTTCTTCCGTCAAGCGATTCGCGTTTCGATGGGAACGGTGTTCCGATTGCCTCTACTACATTCGAATGACTTGATGCGCGAATTGGGGATGTTGAAACGGGATCGCGGCGTCGAGATGATCGCGAGCGTCCTCGACGAGAATGCTGAGCCGCTTTCAAACGTGACGCGCGCCGATCGCGTCTGCGTCCTCTTCGGCAACGAAGCGCAGGGACTGCCGCGGCCGTTCATTGACGTCTGCGACCGCCGGGTAACGATTCCGATGAAGCTGGGGACCGACTCGCTGAACGTCGCGGTCGCGGCGGGCGTTTTCCTGTATCACTTCACGCGGTGAGATCGACGTGCGGCGGCGGCTGGTCGTCGTCGTTTGAGGTCGCGGCGCGATTCGAATCCGCCAATCGCTTTTTGGATTTGCGCTTCTGCTCGTGATGCTCGTCGTCAGCATGGACCGGCGCGACGACGTCGCTGCTCTCGACCTGGTGCTCGAGCTGGTCGTCGTCCAGCGCTGCGTTCTTCTCCAGATCGGAAACTCGCCGAAGCTGGCGGTCTTTCTGGGCGGCCTGTTGGCGCTGAACGGTGGGGGCCTGGAGGATGGAGCCCGTGAAGGGGTTGATCTGCGTCATCGCGATGCGCGCCCTGCTTCAATCAACATCGGTCGGTTGACGCGCGCGGATGACACCGAATCCTGCAAGAATCAACAAAAAAAGCCCACGGCTCAGCCGTGGGCTTGCGTACGTGAGAAACGACCTCTCTATTCCTTAACGTCCGTCTGCGCCTGCGCCCCGCCGGGCATCAGGCTCGGGGGAACGATCTGCGCCGCTACGCTCTGCCCGACCTTCGCCGGGTTTACCATCTCGCAAGCCGTCGGCGTAATCACGCGCAGGTTCAATTGCTGCTCGCTGGCGATCTCTCCTTTGACCCCGATAAACTGTCCGATCAGGCCGCTCATCTTTTCGTCATTGCTGCGCAGGTAAACGACCGTCCGGCCGTTGGCGGGATCGGTCAGGCGATACAACGTCTCTTTGCCGAACTGGAGGCTCGACGGACGCAACGTCCCGACCGCCGTGTAGAACGCCAGTTCCGTCTGCTTGATGCGACCTTCGAGCTCGCGCTGCTCGGCCGTCAGGGCCATCTGCTTCTGGTGCATGTCGTCCTGGACCTTCTTGGCCTCGACGAGCTGGTTTTTCGCATCCATGCGCGTCTGCAGCACCTGCGATTTGAACTCCGCGATGCGCCGCATCGATTCGGGCAGCGCACCGCCCGCGGCGAGGTTCTTGTAGCCCTGGAGCAGTTCGGCGACGGGTTGCTCTTCCAGAGGCTTGAGGCTGGCCTCGGCGTATTCACCTTCCAGACGATCGAATTCGCGCTCGGAATCGACGGCCGGGCTCGTCGTCGGCGTGTTCGCTTCAGCCATCGCAAGGCCCGATCCCGGCTGCGTCGTCGGCGGCTGCGACGTCGCGCTCATGTCCGACGCGTCGGCCGTGTGCATTTCCGCCGGCGAGGGTTGCGGTTGCGATGGAGCATCCTGTGGCTGCTGCTGCTGCGATGAATCCGTGACCTGGTCGTTCGACTTGGTCTGCGGCTGAGCATCCGGCGCCGTTGGCGGCGCGGCGACTTCCTTCCCCTGACTATCCAGCGCAACCTGACGAACGGGCTCGACGTACTGCTTGTTGATGTAGAAGAACACGCCGGCCGGTGGCTTGATCTTGAAGTATTCCTGTTCTTCCCCGACGATCTCGACGTCCACGCCCGGTTCGAGCTTCGTCGCGATCTTCGCCTTCAGCTCGTTCAGTTGGCTGCCGATGCGGACGTTCAGCGTCTGCGTGACGCGGCCGACATTTCCGGCGCCGCGACGGTCGATGAACGCCTTTGCGACGTAACAGAAGCTTCCCTCCGGCGGGACGACCTTGAGCCACTCGAAGCGGATGCCGACGACCTTCACCTCGGCGCCCTTGTCCAGCTTCATCGTCGCGTAGTCGTTTTCGCTGGGGCCGCTGCGCACGAAGACGGCATTGGAGTTCACGGCGCCAACAAATTGATACTTCGAGTTCTCGACTTCCGGCGGAACGACGTCCTGCGCGCGAACGCGGGGCGTCGTACACAGAACGGTGACGAATGCGCAGAGCAGACTAACGTGGGAAACGAAGCGTCGTGCGACGGCGAGCATGGATGCACCTCCGTGTGCCAGCGGCGAAGGATCGAGCGATTGCCGCGCCGACTTGCATATCGCGGCACCCATGTCATACCGGAAAAGTTTCAAATGTAAAGCGATCGATCGCGCACATCGTGCGCGTTTCGGAGCACCTCGATGACCGCGATCTTCGTCAATAGATGAACTTCAGATTCTGACACACGGCGGCCGTTGCAAAGGTGAGCGCCGCCAACGCGAACAATCGGTGCGCGAACGGCCAGCGCGAGAGTTCGAGCCCGACGGGGATCATCAACAGCGGCAACATGAAGTTCCAGACGCGCGCCGTTTCGATCTGAAGCAGTCCTAGCGCGGCGACGGCGACAAGTTGTATCACTGCAAGCCACGCGAGCGGCCGGTGGGTGCGATCGCGGCTGGTAATGAAAAAGAACGCGACGATCGCGAAACTCATCCAACCCGAGCCCAACGCAAAGTCGTACAAGTCGAAGAGGATCGTCGCCGGATACGGCCGCTGATCGGCATGACGGCGCAACAGATCGTGCTGATTGTTCCACGCGGACCTGAATGTTGCGATCGGGTCGTAGCCGATCGACAACCACAGCACACCTAGGAACAAGGTCGCCGCGACGAGGACTACGAACGAGTGTCTCGCGGCCGCGGCGACGCGCTGCGCCATCGGACGGTCGCGGCGCGCGAAGAACACCAGCCCGATCATGAATATCCCAATGACCAGCGCATTGAACGTGATCACGCACGTCGCGGCGAGCGCCGCGCCCGTCACGATGGACCAGCGTACGCGATCGCTGCGCAGCGCGAGACACCACCCGCCGATCATCGCGGTGCTCAACAGGATGTACGTCGGATCGAACATCGGGAAGAACAACACGAAACCCGGGCACAGTGACAGATAGCTCGCGCCGCATAATGCGGCCGCGGAATCGTTCAGCAGCACCTTGAGAAACTGGTAGGTCGCGGGGATCGACAACGTCGCGATCGCGCCCAGCACCAGGCCGCCCGCAAATGCGGTCGACTTGCCGTACCCCAACGCGCTGATCCACGCGAGCCAATAGAGGATTGGTCCGGGGGGCTTGCTCTTCGAGTGCAAGTTCAGCCCGGGCATCAGGTGCGGAAACAGCGGCATCCATTCGCGCAGCGGAACGGTGCTCAGCGCGGCGGCGTCGGTGTAGTAGCTGGTGGCATCGGGATTCTCAACGATGATTTCGATCAGCTCCAGGCCGTTCGTCGTTGGATAAACGGCGACGGAGGCGACCTTCAGCGCAAAGCAGGAGATCATCGCGCCGCCGATCGCGATCCAGCTCGCGTTGGCATAGCGATGATCAATCCACAGGCCGATGCACAGCGGCGCCGCCGCGGCCGCGAACACGGCGTACACCGGCCAGAACCGAATCGGTCGGTACGGCCACGGCCAGAACGATGGACCGTTCACCCAAGGCACGTTGAGGATCAGCAGCGTCGCCATCACGATCACGATGAGCAGGACGATCGCGAGCTTGGATCGAGGTGAGGTGATGGCCGACATCGCGCGGCGATTGTGGTCGGCGCGCATCGCCGTTGCAAATGAAGTCCGCAGGTCTTGTGCGCGCGCGGTGCGCGCACGCCGTTTTGCAATCGCCGCGTGGTTCGCGATGATGACCCGCGCCAATGCCCGACTCCGTCGCGCCGCGCGCCCGGCTTTCGCTCACGCTCCTCCTGCTCATCAACCTGTTCAATTACATCGACCGGCTCGTCCTGGCCGCCGTCGAGCCGCAGATCTCCAAAGAGTTCTTCCCGTTTGACCCCGACTCGCCGGCGACGCTGGCGAAGATGGGATCGCTGGCGACGGCCTTCCTCGTCTCATATATGGTGGCCGCGCCGATCTTCGGCTGGCTCGCGGATCGCATGTCGCGCTGGCTGCTGGTCGGGGCGGGCGTCGTCGTGTGGAGCCTCGCGAGCGGCGGCTCGGGACTCGCCCCCTCTTTCGCGTTGCTCCTGCTCACGCGCGTCTTCGTCGGCATCGGCGAAGCCGGTTACGGACCGGCCGCGCCCACGATCATTTCCGACCTGTACCCCGTCGAGCGCCGCGGCAGCGTCCTAGCGTGGTTCTACATGGCCATTCCCGTCGGCAGCGCGCTGGGCTACGCGCTCGGCGGCTTCATCGGCGCCCGATGGGGATGGCGCTGGGGTTTCTACGCGGTCGTCCCGCCGGGCTTGCTCCTGGGCGTATTCTGTTTTCTCATGCGCGATCCGCCGCGCGGACGCGCGGATGCGGTCGATCCGAAACGCAAAGCCAGGCTCCGCGATTACCTCGCGCTCCTGCGCAACCGTTCCTACATGCTGAACACGGCGGCCATGACCGCGATGACGTTCGCGATCGGCGGCATCTCCTACTGGATGCCGCGCTACATCTTCGACGTGCGCCGCGCCGGAACCCTCGCGCACGTCAACATGGCTTTCGGACTGATCACCGTCGTCGCCGGACTGTCCGCGACGCTTCTGGGCGGAATGGCCGGCGATGCGATGCGGCGTCGCGGCGTGGGTGGGGCGTACTTCATCGTCTCGGCAATCGGCATTATTGCCGCCTGCCCTTGCATCCTCGCGATGCTCTGGTTGCCGTTTCCCCTCGCATGGGTCGCGGTGTCGCTCGCGGAGTTCTGCCTGTTCTTCAATACCGGACCGAGCAATACGGCGCTGGCGAACGTGACGCATCCGTCGATTCGCGCCAGTGCGTTCGCGATGAACATCTTCGTGATCCATGCGCTGGGCGATGCGGTGTCGCCGCCACTCTTGGGCGCCGTCGCCGGGCGATTTTCGTGGAACGCGGCCTTCTACGTCGTCATCGTCGTGACCGCGGTCGCAGGCGCATTTTGGGCTATCGGGGCGCGTTACTTGGCGGCTGACACGAAGTCGGCGGGAACACAGGTGGCGTGAGCCGTCGCGCCCGGACATTTGGTCCTGTCGTGACTTCTCCAGAATGACAGGACGGGACAGCGTGGCGTAGTTGAGGGCGGGAGTTGAAACCCAATATACATGCCGCGCGGCTGTGGCACCGGCTTTGTTATCTCGCTCGCAGAGCTGCGCCTGCTGTGGGCGCGCATCCACGTTCATGCTGTTCAAGGAGAACTTATGAAACGCTTGCTTACCGCCGCCGTCCTGTGCGCGTTCACGGCCGGCATCCTGGGCTGCGAAGCCTCCGCCAAAGTCGGCGACCCCGATGACACGACCTCGTCGTCGAGCTATAAGAAGACGACGACCTACGACCGCGACGGCGACAAGACGACCGTCAAGACCGAGACGAAGCGCGACTAGGCACGTTTGCCGCGCTATCTCTGGTTGATTTATGTGTGTACCCACGCGGGCCGGCATTTCACAATGCCGGCCCGTTCCTCTTTCCCGGCGGGTAGAATCGCCGGATCGCGATGAACCCGATCCCTGCGAAGTTGGACGAACAACGATTCGCGCAGCTCGTCGCCGCAAAGCACCCGTGCGTCTTGATCGTCACCTACGAGGAGGAGTATGCGCTCGACGTCGTTCGCGGCGCCTCCCATGAGCATGGGTGGGATTGCTGCCTATGGACGGTCACCAATGGCCTGCGCGATGGAATGATCGAGCGTGCCCCCGCGGTCCCCGACACGGAGCACCCGGCGGCGGCGTTGTTTCACCTGTGTCAGGAGCGTGCGTCGAAGCGCGGGATCGTGGTGATGCTCGACGTGTTGTCGCATCTCAAGGACGAGCGGACGCTGCGCACGCTTCGCGAAGCGATCGGCGTTGCGAGCAGGACGGGCAAGACGCTCGTCCTGATCGACCAGCACAGCGAAATTCCGCCGGCCATTGCGGCGGTCGCGCGGCGACTTGAGCTGTCGTTTCCCCAGGAGGACGAGCTGCTTGAATTGATCAAGCGGACCCTGCGACAGCTCAACGAGGAGTTGCGCATCTCCGTTGACATGAATCGCAAGGACCTGACGACCGTCATCCGCAACCTGCGCGGTTTGTCACGCGCGCAGGCACGGCAGGTCATCATCGATTCGGTCTGCGATGATCGGCGTTTCGACTCGGCCGACATCAACTCGGTTCTCGCGCTCAAGCGTCAGGCGCTGAGTGGGAGCGGGTTGCTCGATTACGTCGAAGCGCCGACCGACATGAGCCACATCGGTGGATTGTCAAAGCTGAAAAATTGGCTGGCGCAGCGACAGGGGGCGCTCAGCGACGAGGCGCGGCAGTTTGGGATCGCGCCACCGCGCGGCGTCTTGATGCTCGGCGTGCAGGGCGCGGGCAAGTCGCTCGCGGCCAAGGCGATCGCAACCGCGTGGCAGCGGCCGCTCTTGCGAATGGATGTCGGCGCGCTCTACGACCGCTACATCGGCGAATCCGAACGTCGACTGCGCGACGCGCTGAAGCAGGCCGAGATGATGTCGCCCATCGTGCTGTGGATCGACGAGATCGAAAAGGGCTTCGCGTCGGCCGCGAGCCAGAGCAGCGACGGCGGGCTGAGCAAGCGCATGTTCGGTTCGCTGCTCACGTGGATGCAGGAACACAATTCGCCGGTATTCCTCGTCGCGACGGCCAACGACATCGAGGCCTTGCCGCCGGAGCTCTTGAGGAAGGGACGCTTCGACGAGATCTTTTTCGTCGATTTGCCGAACGACGAGGCGCGCCGGCAGATCTTCACGATTCACCTCAAGAAGCGATCGCGCGATCCGAACCTCTTCGACCTCGACGCACTCTCAAAGTCTTCCGAAGGATTCAGCGGCGCGGAGATCGAGCAGGCCGTCGTCAGCGCCCTGCACAACGCTTTCGCGGGCAAACGGGAGCTGTCGAACGATCACATCCTGGCCGCCCTGAGCACGTCGCCGCCGCTGTCCGTGACGATGGCGGAGAAAGTCCAGGCGCTGCGCGCATGGTCGCGCGGGCGTTGCGTACCGGCAGAATAGCTGATTTCGCGCTATCGCAACCATTCGATTCCAACTACACTGGCGGACCAATCAACCCGAACAGGAGAACCCGCGTGAAGGTGAACATGAAGCTCGTACTGGTCGCGATCATCGGATTGTCCTTGATGATGGCTGCGTCGCCCGCCGGCGCGGCGGATTTCTCGACCCCGCAGGCCGCCGCCAAATCGCTGACCACCGCGATGTTCGACGGCGACGTCGCCACGGTGCAGTCCGCCGTCATCGCGACCCCCGAGCAGTCCGAGGCGCTGGCGGCCGTCACGCGCGTCATGTCCGCGCGGAAGAAGCTGATCGACGCCGCCGTCGCGAAATTCGGCGAGGATGGAAAAAAGATCGAAGGTCCGATGGCCGCCAACCAGAGCGCCGAGGCGCAGCACAAGCAAATTGATGAAGCCGAAGTGAAGGTGGACGGAGCGACGGCGACGCTCAAGCCGGCGATCGGCGACGCGCAGCATTTCAAGCAGGTGGACGGCCAGTGGAAGCTCGACCTTGAAAACTCGCCGGGCACCGACAAGCTTGTGCAAAGCGCGAAGATCATGCCGATCGTCGAGACGGAGTTCTCTAGCCTCGCGGGTGAAATCGCGTCGGGGAAGTACAAGACGGTGGACGAGGCCCGCAACGCCCTTCAAATGAAGATTCAGACGGCGATGATGCAGTCGATGCAGAAGTCGGCCGCGACGACGCATCCATCGACGGCGCCCAGCGGACATTGATACGTCGCCAGACCCAAAAGCGTCTTCATGAGGCGAGGGCATCTTGCCCTCGCTTTTCTTTTGAGATTAAGCGCTCTTGCGCAGGTCATCGCTGCTGCTGCCCCCGTCGATGATCCGGCTTGCGATCGCGGGTAGGTAAATGCTGAACGTCGTCCCCTTGCCGACCTCGCTGGCGACTTCGATCCGGCCCTGATGGTGCTCGATGATCTCCTTGCAGATCGCCAGCCCCAGGCCGGTTCCCTTCGCTTCGCCGCCACGCGCCGTGCCCTTGGTCGTGAAGAATGGCTGGAAGATCTTGGGCAGCAGCTTCTCCGGGATTCCCGGGCCGGTGTCGATCACCTGAATGCGCAGCTCGTTCGAGCCCTCGACCAGCGCGGCCTTCACCGACAGCGAGCCGCCTTTGCCGAGCATCGCCTGGCGGGCGTTGATCAGGAGGTTGAGCAGGACCTGCTCGAGCTGCACGGGATCGCCGTTCACGCGCAGGCCGGGGACGACCTGAACGCGCAGCGCGATCCCGTCCTTCTGCGGATCGCGGGCCAGGACCATCAGGACTTCATCGATCAGCCGCTGAACGTCCACTTCGCCGAAGGACGATTCGCCACGCGCCAGCGCCAGCATCGAGGTGCAGATTTTCCCGGCCTTCGTGGACGCCTGAAATGCCTTGGAAAGCGCCTTCTTGACCAGCTCCATGTCAGGGTCGCCGGATTCAGCGCTCTGCAGCGCATACTGAGAATAGCTGACGATCGGCGTCAGCAGGTTATTGAACTCATGAGCGATGACGGCCGCGATCGTGCCGATCGTGGCGAGGCGCTGGCTCTCGGTGACCTGATCGCGCAGCGCGTTGAGCTGGTCCTGCGCGAGCGCAAGTTGTTTGGTGAGCGCTTCTTCGATCGCGACGGTAGAGGGCGGCTGTGGATCGCTCACGCAGGTGAGTTATCGGCGTGAACGGGGGAGGGACATTACCAGCGCTTTCTTCCCCTCCCCTTGCGGGAGGGGTTAGGGGAGGGGTAAATCTGAGCGGCTGAGAATTACCCCTCCCCCAGCCGCTCCCGCAAGGGGAGGGGAGAAACGCGCTACGCTGCCGCGCTGTTGAGTTGCTCAGCGACGTATGTGATCTGCGATTCTTCCAATTCTGGATAAATGGGCAGCGCGAGCACCTCGCGCGATGCCCGCTCAGTTTCAGGCAAATCACCTGCTCGATAAGCCAGATCACGAAAGCATTCCTGCATGTGCAGCGGCAGCGGATAGTAAACCGCCGTGCCGACGCCGTGATCGGCAAGCGATTGCTTCACGCGGTCACGATCCGGGACGCGCACGACGTATTGGTTGTAAATGCTCCAGTTTCCGTCCTCGATCGCCGGCGTGACGACCTTACTCCCCTTCAACAGCCGGTCGTACAACGTCGCGTTGCGGCGACGCGCGGCGTGCCATTCATCGAGATACTTCAGCTTGACGCTCAGCACGGCCGCTTGGATCGCGGCCATGCGGAACATCCCGCCGATGACCTTGTGGTAATAGGTGTGACCGGATCCGTGGACGCGGAGCAGGCGGCACATTTCGGCAAAGCGGTCGTCGTTCGTGCAGATCGCGCCGGCGTCGCCGAACGCGCCGAGGTTTTTTGACGGATAGAAACTCAAGCAGCCTGCCAAGCCCCATGCGCATGCTGGCTTGTCATGGCGTTTGGCGCCGATTGCCTGGGCCGCGTCTTCGATCACCGGGATATCGCGCTCGCGCGCGACCTGCACGATCGGCTCCATCTGCGCCAGCTGGCCGAACAGGTGAACGGGGATGATCGCCCTGGTCTTCTTTGTGATCTTACTTGCGATTAGGTCGGGATCGATGTTGAACGTCCGGGGGTCGATATCCACGAACACCGGCCTGGCGCCCAGCCGCGCGACGCAACCGGCCGTGGCGAAAAAGGTGAAGCTCGGACAAATCACCTCGTCGCCCGGCTTGATCCCGATCGCCATCAGCGAACACAGCAGTGCGTCGGTGCCGCTGCTGACCCCGATCGCGTGTTTGGTTCCGCAATAGCTCGCCAGCGACTTCTCGAACGATTCGACGGCCGGGCCGAGGATCAGGGCCTGGTTATCGCAGACTTCGTCGATGGCGCGGCGGATTTCCGCCCGCAGCGGCAGATACTGGGCTTGGAGATCGAGCAGCTTCACGTTCATGGCCAGAAAGTTAGCGGGACAACCTCGGGGATGAAAGGAGGCTTTGGATGAAACTTTCCTTGGGGTTGCTGGTCCCTTTTAGGGGATTTCTGTCCATGTAAACGGTGAACTGATAGACTCCGGGGTCCCGTGAATTCCACCGCATTTTTCAACCGAGCGATGGCTGGTTCGGTTCTCGCCGTCTTCGTCGCGATGTCGGCGGCGATCGGTTGCTCGCCCGATGCGTACAAAGCGTCGGCCGACGCGCAGGTGAAGCGGATCCTCGACGACCGCAAGAAGCTGACGCTGGACTACATCCCGCAAACCGAGGCCGCGACGACGGTCGATCCCAAGCCGACGAAAAAGACGTACGCGAAGATTCCGTTCTCGCCGCTGCCGCCGCCCGTCGCGCCGCCGATCGAGCCCGCCGTGCTCGAACTGCATTACGGCCCGCCGGGTCCGGAAATGCTCTTCGGCGCGGGCGAGACCTCGCCGCGGCACGACCTGATGGAGCCCGAGGCCGCCCGCGCGCCGGTGATGGATCGACTGCGCCTGGGTCCGCCGGCCAGCGTCCCGCCGGGCAACGTGATGAACCTCTTCCAGTCGCTCGCGTACGGCGCGCAGCACAGCCGCCAATACGCGACTCGGATGGAAGACACGTACCTGGCCGCGCTGGACGTCACGCTGGAGCGTCACCTGTTCGAGCCACGCCCGTTCGCACAGACGGCCGTCAACTACACGGGCGGCCAGCTCGATTCGAACTACCGCTCCGCGTACACCGTCACGCAAACGGCCGGCATCCGGCAGCAATTGCCCTATGGCGGTGAAATCGTCGCCCAGGGACTGGTCAACTTCGTGAACGCGCTCAATGAGACCAGCGCTGACGGCGAGTCTGCGTCGCTCGCCATCACGGGATCGATCCCATTGCTGCGGGGAGCGGGGCTGGTCAACCTCGAACCGTTGATCCGCACCGAACGACAGTTGATCTACGCGATCCGACGCTTCGAAGATTTCCGCCGGACGTTCGCCGTGCAGATCGCAACGCAGTATTTCCGGCTGCTCGCGCTGCAATCATCGATCGCCAACCGCCGCTTCAATTACATCGTCTTGGCCACGCTGACGGAGCAAACCGAAGCGCTTTACGCGGCCGGGCGGATCAACTTCCTCCAGGTGCAGCGCGCCCTTCAGTCGCAGCTATCGGCTGAGAACTCGATCATCGACGCCCAGGACGCGTACGACACCGCGCTGGATGACTTCAAGGTGCTGATCGGAATGCCGGTCGATGAGCCGCTGGAAATCGTCGGTGTCGAGCTGGACGTAACGACGCCCGATCTCAATGCCGACGCGACGGATCTGGCCTTGAAGTATCGGTTAGATCTTCAGACGGTGCGCGATCAGATAGATGACGCCCGGCGGCGCGTCGAGGTGGCCAAGAACGGGTTGTTGCCGGATTTGGATTTGACCGCGCGCAGCGCGATTGCGAATCGCCCGGATAATCCTGCCGCCCGGATCGATTCACGCGATCTGACCTACTCGGCCGGGGTTTCGTTGGATTGGCCGCTGGACCGCGTGGCCGAGCGCAACGTGTATCGCGCGTCGCTGATCACGCTGGAGCGCGCCCAGCGCAGTTACGATGAGACGAAGGATACCGTCATCGCCGACGTCCGCGACGCCGTCCGCAACATTCGCTCGGCCCAGCAATCGCTCGAGATCCAGCGCCGCGGGATCGAGATCGCCCAGCGACGTCTCGACAACGCGAACGAACTGCTCATCCAAGGCCGGGCCAGCGACTCGCGCGACGTCGTTGAAGCGCAGGGTTCGCTGCTCGATGCCCAGGATCGCTACGAGCGGGCGAAGGCGGAATTGCAGATTCAGATCCTTCAGTTCCTGCGCGTGACCGGAACGCTGCGCGTCGACCCCGCGGCCGGGTCGCTGGGACACGCGTTTGATCGCGCGGCGCTGCAAGGGAAGGACTCGTCAGATGTGAATTGAAGTTTTCAATTCCCTCTCCCTGTACGCAGGGAGAGGGGTGGGAGAGGGTTCTTCTTGAGCCTCGAATACGAAAAACCCGCTGCGTCCCGACGATGGGTCATGTGGCTGATCATCGTCACGGCTGGCATCATCGCGCTGGCGTTTGCCTGGCAAGGCGTGCGCTCGTACTCGACCGTCGCGAACTCAACCGGCAACACCTTCTACACCGTCATCCCGATCACGCTCGAAATCCGCATCAAGAAAGACGGCGAACTTCAGGCCGTCAAGAACACCGACATTGTGTGCGAAGTCGAAGGGCAATCGACGATCCGCACGATCGCCAAGGAAGGGGATTACGTGAAAAAGGGGGATCCGCTCTTCGAGCTGGACAGCTCCGAAATCCGCCGGCGATTGCAGACCGCCACCATCGACGTGCAGAAGGGCGAATCCGACCTGACGGCCGCGAAAGAACAGCTTCATATCCAGGAGAGCAAGAACCAGGCGGACCTCGACGCGGCCAACGTCGAACTGAAGCTCGCGCAACTCGACCTTCAGGAATATCAACAGGGAAAATACCCGCAGCAGCTTTCGGAGTTCACGCGCAACGTCGAGATGGCCCGCATCAATCTCAAGAGCAAGGAGCAGGCGCTGGCGCAGACGCGCGCGCTTTACGAAAAAGGTTTCGTCACGCAGACGGAAATCGAAAAGGCGCAGCTCGAGCTGGTCACGCAACAGAACGAGTTCGAGAAGAAGACCAACGAGCTGAACGTCCTCAAAGATTACACGCACGAAAAGGACTCGGCGGACAAGCAGAACAAACTCGCGCAGGCCGAGAAAAAGGTCGCGCGCGTGCAGTCGGAAAATGCGAGCAACCTCGCGCAGAAGGTGGCCGACGCGCAGACGAAAGAGCAGATGCTCATGGTCTATCGCTCGACGCTCGAACACATCCAGAAGCAGCTGGCCGCATGCACGGTGATGGCGCCGACGGATGGGATCGTCGTTTATGGTTCGAGCGCGCAAAGCATGTTCTTCCGCGAGACGCCCATTCAGCCCGGCGCCAAAGTGATGGAACAGCAGCTCGTCGTCCGGCTCCCCGATACGACGTCGATGAAGGCCGTCGCGAAGATCCCCGAGCATCAGGCTGTGAAACTGAAAGTCGATAAGGACCATCCGCTGCGGGCGCAGGTCAAGATCGTCGGGCGAGATGAGCCGCTGGCGGCGACGGTGTCGAGCATCAGCGTGCTCTCCGACAACCAGCAGCGCTGGTGGAACCCGGACATGAAGGAGTATCCCGTCGATCTGAATTTCGATGTCACGCCGCCGGGGTTGAAGCCGGGGACGACCGCGTCGGTGGACATCCTCGTCGATCGCTTGCCGGACGTGTTGGCCGTGCCCGTTGGGGCCGTCTATTCGGAGGGCGGCAAGAGCTACGTCTTCACGCCCGAGCGCGGTGGGCTTCGTCACGTCGAAGTAAAGCTGGGGGCCTCGAACGATACGCACGTCGAGGTGAAGGAAGGGCTGACGGCCGGTCAGCAGGTGGCGCTGCTGCAAACGGGGCAGGGTCGTGAATTGCTGAAACTTGCCGGAATTGCCGAGACCGCACCGCCGCCCGCGGCGGGGACCGCAGATCCCACGTCGCAGCCCGCCGAGGCGCCCGCCCGCACCGCCGCCGCGACCGAAAGGCCGCTGGCACAGGCTCCCGTTTCCCGATAAAAGACCCCGGAAGGAACCGCCGCAAAGCGCGTACAATACTGCCGAGGAGTTTCCGCGCCCGTGTCGAACGTCAACCTCCTGACCATCCCGACCGTCGAACCGCGCAGCGCGCGCAGGTTCATCTGGCTGCTCGCGCCCGCGGCGGCGCTGCTGGCCGTCGCGCTGTTCTGGGCGTTCACGTCGGGCAGCAACTCGAACGGCGCCGCGGTCGCCGGCAGCCCGTCGTGGTTCCGCGTGATTCCGATGGACATCGACGTCAAGCTCGTGAAAGACGGCGAGCTCCAGGCGATCAACAACATCGAAATCCAGTCGCTGGTCGAAGGTCAGACGACCGTCCAGACGCTCGTGAAGGAAGGCGCGTCGGTGAAGAAGGGCGATGTTCTGATCACGCTCGACAGCTCCGCCATCCGCCAGAAGATCGAGGACACCACGCTCGACCTGCAAAAAGCGGAAGCCGACGTCACCAACGCGAAGGAGCTTCGCGCGATCCAGGAAAGCCAGAACAACGCGAACCTCGAAGCCGCACAGGTCGCGCTGACGCTCGCGAAGCTGGACCTTCAACAATACACCGAAGGCAGCTATCCGCAGTCGGTCTCGAACGCTGAGTCAGACTTCGAAATGGCCAAGATCGACCTGAAGAACAAGGAAGAAAAGCTCGGCCAGACGCGGGCGCTGTTCTCCAAGGGCTTCGTAACGGCGACGGCGGTGAAGGACGATGAGATCCTCGTGAACAATGCGCGCAACGCCGTCGATAAGGCCCAGACCGCGCTGAAGGTGCTGACCGAGTACACGCATCAGATGGCGCTTGCCGAGAAGCAGAACGCCGTCGCGCAGGCCGATCAGAAGCTCGCCCGCACGCAGCGTGAGAACGCCGCCAGCATGAACCAGAAGGATGCGGACGTGCGCGCGAAGGAACAGTCCTACGCGGTGCTCAAGCGCCGCATGGAACATCTGGAAGAACAGCTCGCTGCCTGCGAAATAAAAGCCCCGGCCGACGGGATGGTCGTCTACGCGACGAGCAACGACCGCAACGCGCAGAACTCGCTTCAGGAAGGCTCGCAAGTGCGCGAGCGGCAGGCGCTCTTGCGATTGCCTGATACGAGCGCGATGAAGGCCGTCGTGCGCATCCCCGAAGGCCAAGTCAGCCGGCTGCGCGAGGGGCAGCGGGCGCGCGTGCAAGTCCCGAACATGCCCAACCCGATCGGCGCGACGCTGACGAAGATCAGCGTCCTGGCGGACAACAGCCAGCGCTGGTGGAATCCGGACCTGAAGGAATATCCAGTCGATCTCGCGCTCGATCAGACCCCGCCGAGCTTGAAGCCCGGCATGGGCGTGAGCGCCACGATCACGCTGGGCTCCGCCCGCGACGTGCTGGGCGTGCCGTTGACGGCGATCTATTCCGTCGGCATGGACAGCTACGTGTTCCTCCGTCCGGCCGACGAGGACGACGCCCCCAAGCCCCAGAAAGTGAAGCTGGGCGCGATCAACGAGACGCACGCGCAGATCGTCGAAGGCGTGGGTGCCGGACAAGACGTGAAGATCCTGGAAGCCGGTGAAGGTCAGCGATTGCTCGAACGCGCGGGAATCAAAGCGACACCCGCGCCGACGACGCAACCGGAAGATGAGCGCCGCCCGCCGCCAGGCGCCGCGCCGCAGATGCGCCCCGGAGATCCGTCGCAGCAGCAGCAGCAGCAGGCGCCCTCGGATGGCTCGCAACCGCAGCGTCGTCGGGGTGGGGGTCGTCGGGGACCTGGGTCGGGAAATCCGTCGGGAAACCCGAATGACGAAACCAGAAACCCGAATCAATGACGAATCCCGAATGACGAATGGCTGACAGCTGAGAGCTGATAGCTGACGGCTTCTTCGTCATTCGTCATTCGGATTTGATTCGTTATTCTGGTTTCGTCATTCGGATTTCCGCTAAATCGGTCTCACCAGTCCCGTCACCAGATAATCCGCAAACACCGTGTTGTACAGCGCACCCGGTCTTCGCTCGCGGCAGCGCTCGACGGCTTGCTCTCCGCTCATTCCCAAGTATCTCAGGATCAGCGCCGCCATCAGCGCCGAGCGGTTCAGTCCCATGCCGCAATGAGACAGGACACGATCTCCGCGGCGTACGAGCTCGGCGCCCAATTTCGCAACCGCATGCAGTCGATCCAGGTCCGGGAGCTCGCCGTCGTGGATGGGGAGGTAGATGTAGAGGAACTTGTCGGCCAGCTCGGGCACGCCGTGATCGATGCCGCCTTCGAGGTCGATCACCGTATCGATGCCGCGATCGACGATCGGTTTGAAGTCGTGAATGGCCGCGGAAAGGAACAGCCGCCCGTCATCGTCGAGCTGCACGATGGCGTCGAGGAATTCCTGATGAGCGTCGCTCATGGGCGACGAGGATAGCGGAGTTGGATTGAAGGAGAAGAGAAAGCCGACTTATTCGCGATCAAATCTCCACCACATGCCGCCGGTTTCCTCGCGCTTCGCCTGGTTGATTGTCAAGAAATAGCTGTTGTAACCCGAACTGAACGCATCGTAGGCGAGGAACTTCCACCCGTTGTCGCTTCCATTTGCGTTCTTTTCGAGCACCCTGCGATCAATCCATTTCGCGCTTCCATTGGCATACAGCACGTTGACACCAGTCTTGTGTCGATAGGTCACCGACGCGGGGAAGCACAACAGGTCAGCCAGAATCGCCTTGTTCTTCAGTTTTGATAATCGCGCAACGTGAATGACCCAGTTCCCTGAACTCGGGGGCTCTTCAACCATCGAAAAATTCTTAGCCGGGTATTCAGAGGTCCATGGCCAGCGAAGTGTCCTGCCGTTGTACGCGGGACGTGTGCCGTAGCCCAAGCGCGTTTCAGCAAGATAACCAGGATACGTGCGGACGAACGGCCACGGATTGCCCGGATCCAAGTCAAAGCTCGAATTCCGCGGAGTGTTGTACATCCACTGCGGATTCTTTTCGGATGGGCAGAAGAACGCCTTACCGTCCTGCATTAGCTTTGCGTCGTCGAGCAATCCAAAAGATGTCGGATATGAGAGTCCGTTGCGACACATGTTCGCGAGATAGTTCCATTGGTACTGCGGTATCGTCGGATTACCCTGACACCCGATGAGCGCGACGTCTTTGAACTGGATCGAATACTGAAGCATCGCCGTGCCGAGCTGACGGAGATTGCTCAAGCAGGCTGTGCGCTCGGCTTGCTGGCGCGCCTTGCCGATCGTCGGCAGTAGTACCGAGATGAGTACCGCGATGATACCGATGACAACGAGAAGCTCGACGAGCGTGAACGCGGACTTCGGCGAGCTCAGTCGAGCTGCCAATGTACGGCGGCGCATAGAACCTCCCGGGCACCTGTTAAGGTTATAGAATTATAGTGCAACCAACAGGTTAACGTTTACTGGCGGCTTTGCAAACGTTTTTTTCCCGAAATCACAGCACGCCATTTCACCCCAGGTCCGCCACGACATCCACCGCAAATCCTTCCGCCGTTCGATTTTCGAGCGTCGCGAGCAGGTCACGCAGTGAACTGAACGAGCTGAAAATGGTCAGGTCGCTGCCAGCCGTGACGTGCTGGGTGTCGCGTTCGCCCGCGGAAAGCAGGTCTAGACCGGGGCCGGTGTCGAGGATGTCGGCCGCGGTGCCGGCGCCGTCGAAGAGGACGTCGTCGCCCGCGCCGCCGCTGAGGTAGTCGCCTTGGGTTCCGCCGCCGAGCGTATCGTCGCCGCGGGCGCCGATCAGCGTGGTGCGGAGGTTCACGCCGCGCGTGATCTCGACGTAATCGTTGCCCGCGCCGGCATCGACCGCGATGCGCTGCACGCCGATCGCTTCGACGAACGCATCGTAGTTGCCGGCAATCACATGAATGTACGGCCCCGGCGCCGGCTGCGGGTCGGTGATGAACACGTCGTCATCGCCGAAGGGATGCACCTCAAACTGCTGTGGCACGCGCTCGCCGTCGGCGTTGAACACGACGGTCGTCCCGTCGAACGCGATGAAGATGCGGATGCGGTTCTGCGTCAGCGGCGCCTGCTCGACGCGCTTGAACAGGAACGTGTCGGCCTTGCTCGTGCCGTTGACGCGGAGCAGGCCGTCCGTGAGCGTCGGCAGGTTGCCCAGCGTGCCCAGTGGGACGTTGTTGACAAGCACATCGTTGTTGCCGTAGCTCGCGACGGCCGTCGAAAGCAATCGCCGCGATTCCAGTGACTCGATCATTCCGCCTCCGGGGTGTGGATGAGGAGCATACCGAGAAACAGACGCCGGCCGGGTCGGTTCGATTTCTACTGTGAACGGAAGGATGAACCGCCAAGACCGCCAAGATCGCCAAGAAGACATTGCTGGCGGGTTGCGCTTGGCGCTCTTGGCGTCTTGGCGGTTCGCTGGCTGTTGCCTGAATGGCAGCGCCACAAGCGTGGCTGTCGAAATGGCATTCGCGGGGCCGCAGACCAAGGACGCCCGCTGCATCATAACATTCGACCTTGATTGAATTTATGTCAGAGGGCTCCCTTGAGAACATTGGCACATTGTTTGTTCTAGACCGATGTCGCCGGGTGCGCGCGAGCAATGGCACCACGCGCCGTGGTGACCAAAGGAGTCAACAATCATGGCGAAAATCATTGGCATTGACCTGGGCACGACCAACTCCGTGGTCGCGATCATGGAAGGCGATCAGCCCAAGGTCCTCATTAACTCACAGGGCAGCCGCCTGACGCCGTCCGTCGTCGCGTTTACCGACAAGGGCGAGCGGCTCATCGGGCAGGTTGCCAAGCATCAGCAGGTCACGAATCCGAAGAACACGATCTTCTCGATCAAGCGCTTCATGGGCCGGCGGCACAACGAAGTAGCGCAGGAAGAGAAGATGGTTCCGTACGAGATCGTCGGCGGCGCCGACGAGTACGTGAAGGTCCGCGTTCGCGGCAAGGACTACACGCCGGAGCAAATCTCCAGCTTCATCCTCGAAGACCTGAAGAAGACGGCCGAGGATTATTTGGGCGAGAAGGTGACCGACGCGGTGATCACCGTGCCGGCGTACTTCAACGACGCGCAGCGCAAAGCGACGAAGGACGCCGGCGAGATCGCGGGACTCAAGGTCCTGCGCGTCCTCCCCGAGCCGACCGCGGCCGCGCTTGCGTATGGACTGGACAAGAAGAAGAACGAGAAGATCACCGTCTTCGACCTGGGCGGCGGCACGTTCGACGTGTCGGTGCTCGACGTCGGCGACGGCGTCTTCGAAGTCCTCAGCATCAACGGCAACACGCACCTTGGCGGCGACGACTTCGACGAAGAGCTGATCAACTTCGTGGCAGAGGAGTTCCGCAAGCAGGAGGGCATCGACCTGCGCAAGGACGCGATGGCCCTCCAGCGTCTCAAGGAGGCCTGCGAAAAGGCCAAGATTGAGCTCTCCAATGCGATGGAGACGACGATCAACCTGCCGTTCATCACGGCCGACCAAAGCGGGCCCAAGCACCTCCAGCAGACGCTGACGCGCACGAAGTTCGAGCAATTGATCACCCCGCTCGTCGAGAAGACGCGCCAGCCGGTGATCGACGCGCTCAAAGACGCCGGGCTCAAGCCCGAGCAGATCGATGAAGTCGTGCTCGTCGGCGGCTCGACGCGCGTCCCGATGGTGCAGCGGCTGGTCAAGGAACTCTTCAAAGGCAAAGAGCCGAACAAGAGCGTGAACCCCGACGAGGTCGTCGCGATCGGCGCCGCGATTCAGGGCGGCATCGCGACGGGCGCGGTCAAAGACATCCTCGTGCTGGACGCGACGCCGCTATCACTGGGCGTCGAGACGCTCGGCGGCGTGATGACGCCACTGATCTCGCGCAACACGACGATCCCGACGAGCAAGAAGGAGACGTTCTCGACCGCTTCGGACAACCAGAACGCGGTGACGATCAACGTCCTTCAGGGCGAGCGCGAGTTCGCCCGCGACAATCGCTTGCTCGGCACGTTCAACCTCGAAGGCATCCCGCCCGCCCCCCGTGGCGTGCCGCAGATCGAGGTCACGTTCAACGTGGACGTGAACGGCATCCTTACCGTTAGCGCGAAGGACCTTGGCACGCAAAAGGAAAACAAGATCACCGTGCAGAACGCCGGCGGTCTCTCGAAGGAAGAGATCGAGAAGATGAAGCGCGACGCCGAGTCGCACGCCGCCGAGGACAAGAAGCGGCGCGAAGTCGTCGATCTCAAGAACCAGGGCGAGCAGGCGGTCTATCAGACCGAGAAACAGCTCCGCGAGCACGGCGACAAGGTCAGCGCCGACGTCCGCGGCGGGATCGAAAGCGCCCTGAACAACCTCAAGGACGCGCTCAAGAGCGACGACGGCGACCGCATCAAGAAAACGCTCGAAAACCTCCAGCAAGCTGCGTTCAAGCTTGGCGAAGAGGTGTACAAGAGCGCCGGCGCAGGCGCCGCCGCGGGTGGTCCGCAACCCGGTGTCGCACCCGAAGCGCAGACCGATCGCGGGACGACCGAAGGTCCCAAGAAGGATGAGGACGTGATCGACGCGGAATATGAAGTGAAAGAGTAGTCAGTAAGCATCGTAGCCACGGACGCGAATGCGTGGTTCTCTGAACGCCCCGTCGCGGAGAACCACGAACTTGCGTTCGTGGCTACGATCATCCCTCCTCCTATTGCGCGAAAGGTCATGGATTCGCGCGGGCACGCCGGTATCATCTCCACCCGAATGTTCGACAAGCCCTTCGTCAAGTGGTTCGCGGCGCGGGTTCAGCCGTTTGCGGACGTACCCCCTGAGAAGCTCGCCGCCGAACGCGAAGCGGTCCAGAAGCAGCAGGAGTTCAATCGCAATTACGCGGAGTTTCTCAACGGCGCTGTTTTGCCGGCCGTCGATGAGCTCGTTCAGATGCTGAACAAGAACCGCGTGATTCACCGCGTCAGCTCGTGGGGGAACCAGTTGTCGATTCGCGTGCATCTTGCGTGGCGCTGGGGTGAGCTGGTCATCCTGCAAAGCCACGAAGACGCTGTGACCTTCGAGCATCACATCATCACCGAAGGTGAAAAACGCGGCGACGACTCGGCCGAGGATCACACGCATCAGTATGACTTGCGCGATGCGCTGCCGCCCACGGTTGCCGAGACAGAGCTTCAGTTCTTCCTCAGCCGGCTCGCACAGGATTTGGTCGAAGGGGAACCTGAACCCGAAATCCCACCCGGGGAAGGTCCGACGAAGGAGTAGCGAGATCATCGCCGTTGTTGTTCGATAATCCGTCGGACATCCAGCGCGAGAGGATCACGGGTCGCTTGCGAAGCGGAATCTCCAACTCGCTTGGTGGCGCGTGACGCATCCGCCGCTGACCGTACGAACACACTTCAAGCAGCGCGCACTCCCCACACTTCGGATTCCTCGGCCGGCACATCTTCTTCGCGTGCGTGAACATCAGGACATGCAGCGCATACACCTTCTTCGGCGGCGTGATCGATTCGAGCGTACGCGACGCTTCGGCATCGCGGGCCTTGGCGCGAACGAGCCGCAGGCGTTTCGCCATTCGCAGGATGCCGTTGTCCACCGGAAACATGGGCACGCCCAGCGAGAACAGCAGCGTGTACGCCGCCGTTTTCGGGCCGATTCCGTGAAATTGCATGAGGTAGTCGTACGCGTCGGGCGGCGGGAGCGTCGCGAGAAATTGAAGATCGAGCGCGCCGCGCTCCTCCTTGATGCGTCGCAGCAAGGCCTGCAGTCGTCGCGCCCGCATCCGCGCCAACCCACAGACGGCGATCTGCCGCTGCACGTCGCGCACGTCCGCGTTCATCACCTGCGTCCACGTCGAAAACTTGCGCCGAAGCTGGCGATATCCCGAATCGGAATTCGCCATGTTCGTGTTCTGCGACAGCATCGCGTACACGAGTTCATCAAGGCACGGGCCGGAACTGACCCACGTGCGCTTGCCGTGGGCGCGCTCGAGATGCTTGAGGATGCGCGCGATCTTCTCGCGCTTGGTGCTGTCGCGGCTCATGCCGGCTGGAATGATAATCGCAGAGGCTTGCGGTTCACGCGACGCGGCGCGACCGCGGGATCAGCAGTACGGCGCTGAGCGCAATCACTCCGATCGTCGACGGCTCGGGAATCGCGCCAGGCGCCCATGCAGCGCCGGTCGAGCGGTTCGAAGTGTCGTTGAAGGAAACCGTTGTCATCGTTCCGTAAGAGTGTGCGACCGGATCGTACGGAAGGATCTTGATCGTCGCCGGCGAGCCGGCCTGGAAATCGGTCAGCCAGTATTTTCCGCCGCCGATCGCGAGGCCATCCCAATCGAGTTCACCGGCGGGGAAATCCGCGATCTTGGTGACCGAATCGTCGCCGAGCGCGTCGATCGCGTAGATACCAATTCCAGGTCCGCCGTTGGACGATGCGTCAACCGTGCTCGTGACGACGAACTTGCCGTTGGGGCCGAGGTTCGGATCGAAATCCAACCCGCCGAGCTCCATCGTGCCGAACGAATTCTGATAGACCGGGGTGAGGACGCAGTGCGGCGTGGCCATGCCGTCGGGAACGGTATTGATCTCATAGATGCCGCGGAACTGGTTGACGGTCGCGGCCGCGCTCGACACGACGCCGTACAGCTTGCCGTTGGCCCAGCCGAGACTATCGACACCGGTGGCAACGAAAGTCGTGGCGCCGTCGGTGCGATACATGCCGGCGATCTGCGTCGGCTGCGTGCCGACGCTGCCGAAGTTCCAGACGGCCAGCCGCGCCGCGTCGTTCATGTAGAGCTTTCCACCGGCGATATCGGCGGCCAAGCCGTTCACGTTCGTGTTGCTCGTTGGGTTCCACAGCGTCGTCTGGGTGCCGCTGGGAATATCGATGTACGTAGCGGCCGGGTTCGCGGCGGCGGCCGTCGTCGATCCAACGACGAGCTGCGCCTGAACGGCGGAGGAAGAGATCAACGTCACAACGAGCGCGCCAGCGCACGAAATCCCCGCGGAAGCACAAATACGCATTTTCGAAACCCTCTCCAGCTCAATGGAATGAACGAGATTCCGGCCAGACGTCGCAGCCCGTGCGAACGCCACCAAATGGCCGTGCGACGCGGATACTACAGGAAACCGAAGGGGCCAAACAAGAAGAAAGCTGTCAATCAGCGATGCGATGCGTCGTACACCATAGATTGCCCCGCATCGCGCAACATCGCTTCGGCCTGATGAAGCCTCACGTCGCCAGGCAACATGGCCGAATCGAGCAGCCAGGCCGCCGCGCAGATCGCGGCGATCAGGTAGATGATTTTGCTTGCGGCCTCGTGAATCCGGGCAAGCTTTCTTTGCGTCTTACGCGTCAACATCCGCCGGAATTCGAAGGACGTGCAGAAAGGTTTCCATTTCGGCCGATGTTTCGGTACGGAGCAAGGCTGCGACATCCGCGGCTATAATCACTCGCCATGTCCACGCGCCCGCAAACCCGCAAGCCGCAGGAGTTCGACATCATCGAGCCGATCGGCAAGCGCGTCGTCATCCGTAAGGACGACAACAAGCGGCAGACGAAGAGCGGCATCGTCCTGCCCGATACGCACGAAATCCCCGTCATCACCGGCCGGGTGATCGCGATCAGCAAGGCGATCGAGAACGATGAGGATCAGACGATCCGGCAGTACGACAAGGTGCTGTTCGACCCGCGCGAGGCAATTCCGGTGGAGCTCGAACACGACAACCGTTTGTTCGTAGTATCGATCGATCGCGTGCTGGCGATCTTCCGTCGTTCTGATCCCGAAAAGACACAAGCGAGATCGCAAGCCGATGAATGAATTTCTCACTGCGACCCAATCGATTTCCAAACAGATGACCAGACAGGTTGTATTGATCGGACATTGCGGGCCGGACGCGAGCTACCTGCGCATGGCCGTGAGCAGCGCGCTGCGCGGGGCGAAGATCACGATGGTCGATGAACAGAAGGATCTTCAACGCGCGCTGGACGACGGGGCGGATCTTCTGCTGTTCAACCGCGTCCTCGATTACGGTTTCGACACCGACGAAGGCGTTGAGATGATCCGCAAGCTTCGCCAGACGCATCCGCACGTCAAATCGATGCTGGTCAGCAATTTCGCCGAAGCGCAGCAGGCCGCGATCGCGGCCGGCGCGCTGCCGGGATTCGGGAAGCGCGAGATCGGCTCGAAGCGCGTGACCGAGCTGTTGCGCGACGCACTCCCGGATTGAAGTCATCCCGACATGGGTGCAAGCGGCTCGGCGTTTGCTTCCCGTCATGCGTGCGACTCCAGCAAACCCTGCAACATCTCTCGAGCGGCGCATTCGGCGGACTGATCGCAACCGTCCCAATGACGATTGCGATGAAGCTGATCCAACGCCGGCTGCCGTTGTACCAACAATATCCGCTGCCGCCGCGCCTGATCACGATGAGCCTGGCCCGCAAGGTCGGTCAGCTTCACGAGCTGAACGAGCCGCGGCGGACGATCGCGGCCAATCTCGCGCACTACGGTTACGGCGCGAGCGTCGGTTCGATCTTCGGATTGTTCGCGCCGCGCAATCTCGCGGCATCGGCACTCGCGGGCGCCGGTTACGGATTACTCGTTTGGGCGATCAGCTACCTCGGTTTGCTTCCCGCGCTTGAACTGTACCCGTCGGCCACGATCGCGCCGCGAAGACGCAACATGTTGATGGTCGTCGCGCATCTGATTTGGGGCGCCACGCTGGGCGCGATATGCGCATTATTCCAACGACGCGTCATTCTCGCTCGCCGTCATCCTGAGCGAAGCGAAGGATCTCGCCGGTTCGACGTAGATGCTTCGCTTCGCTCAGCATGACCCGTGGCGTGCCCGTGCGCAACTCTTTGAGCCCTGATCCGTTCGCGGTCTAATCCATGCCATGCAACAACACGCCTGGCTCGTGTACGCGCTGCTGGCCGCGGCGTGCGCGGGCGCGATCAACGTGCTGGCCAAACTGGGAATGAAAGACGTCAACGCCGACCTGGCGACGGCCGTTCGCAGCATCGTTCAGGCCGCATTCGTCGTGAGCTTCGCCGGCATCATCGGCGCGTGGACGAAATTGGGTGAGCTCGCGCATCGTCCCCCGGCCATCGCAGCGGTGATCGCCAGCGGCATCGCGGGCGGGCTTTCGTGGATCTTCGCGTTCCGCGCGATCCAGCTCGCCGACGTGAGCAAGATGGCGCCGATCGACAAGCTTTCGCTGCCGATCGGCATCCTGCTCGCCGTCGCGCTCCTGGGTGAACGACCGACCGCGACGAACTGGATCGGAATCGCGCTCGTCGTGGCAGGCGCATACCTCGCAACGATGCGAGTCGCTTAACCATTTAGCCGCCGCGGCCACGCGGCGCTTTGCACGGGAAGCGTTCGGAACAAAAAGCGTACACGCGGCGTGGCCGCCGCGGCTAAACGCAAAAGCACATTGACAAGCCTCCTCAAGATGTTAGTATTTAATAACAAAATGGCAATCATCGACTACCAACCGCAGGATGCTCGGACCTACCGACGCTTCTCGCCGCGCGTTTTCGTTGAATCCACGGAAACCGGGGCATTGCTTGGCAATGCCGTATTTACCGCATTGGTCTGCGCACTAGTATTCCTGGGACCGTGGCCATTACGGTTTCTCATTTCGCTTGTCGTGGTACCCCTGGCAATCGTTCAGGCCCTACTGTTTCCAATACTGCGTGTGTGCGCGGTCCTTGGTACGGAACGCTCGCTGACCGACGCGCTGGCCATATTTTCTGTTTCACGTGAACGGACCAGTTATCACGTTACTTGCCGGCGCCTGGGCATGGGACAGGTTGGATTGGTGCTGCTAAAGACGGTGACCGCATGGCTGAAAGCCAAGGGCACGCGGCGTGGCCGCCGGTTAGCGATGCGCCGTCACGCCGATCTGATTGCAATACTTCAGGACCGGGCACGTCGAGCATTTCGGTAATCGCGCTGTGCATATTCGCTTGCCGAACGGAACCAGCAGTTTGTTGATTTCAACCCAGTATTTCCGCGGCAGCACGTGCTCCAACGCGAGCATCGTCTTCTCGGGTGTTGGCGCGTTCACCAGTCCCCAGCGGTTCGTCACGCGATGAACATGAATGTCCACGGGCACGCCGAACGGGGTTCCGCCGGCGATACCCAGGACCAGGTTGGCGCATTTCGGACCGACGCCGCGGAAGCTGAGCAGGACGTCGCGATCCGGTGGGATGGAGCTGCCGAATTCACGGGCGGTGCGCTTCGCGATGTCGTGAATGGTCCTGGATTTCGGGCCATGAAATGTGCACGTACGGATCAGCGAATCGATTTGCCGAACGGTGAGTTTTGCCATCGCCCGCGGCATCCGCGCGACAGCAAACAGTTTGCGCGACGCCGGCAGCGTGACCTCTTCGAACGTGCGAATCGAAATGACGCACGCGACGAGGATTTCGAAGACGGAACCGTACCCTTCCTCAGCGAGTTGAAACATCGCCGCCGGCGTCTCGTGGCGCACGGCCCGGCGAAGGCGGCGCATCATGTCGTCGATATCAAACGGAAGCTTGCCCGAGGATGGCGGGCGCGGGTGCCTTATCCGTGACGCAGGTCGTTCCAGAGCCTCCGTGCTCATCTGCATCAATCTACGCGACGATTGACCAGGTGGTCAGCGGCGAATCATGCAAATCGACGTGGCGATCTTTGAATTGCTCGGCTACAAATGAACATTGATGCATCATACCGATCCAGCTCAACTCGCGATCGGCAAAGTCCTTGGCCGCGTGCCCAGCGGCATTTTCGTTTTGACCGTGAAACACGAGGGCAAGGCGACCGCGATGCTCGCATCGTGGGTGCAGCAGGCGGCGTTCGCGCCGCCGGCCGTTTCGGTTGCGCTCGCGAAAGGCCGGGCCGTCGCGGAGATGATCCGCGCCAGCGACCGCTTTGCGCTCTCGATCATCGCGAAAGACGACACGTCATTGATGAAACGCTACGCCCGCGGTGTGAACGAGGATGAAGACGCGTTTGCCGGCGTGAAGACAACTGTCGCGCCGATCGTCGGTGTGCCCGTCCTCGCCGATGCGCTGGGATACCTCGAATGCCGCCTGATCTCCACGTGCGACTTCGCCGCCGATCATGAGCTGTTCATCGGCGAGGTCGTCGGCGGCGCGCTGCTCCGGGACGGTTACGCTTTCGCACATCAGCGCGGGAATGGATTCCATTATTAATGTCCACATCGACGCGAGCTGGCGCCCCGCGCAGCATCAAGCCGACGAAGGACCAACTCGCGCGCGCATACGGCAAGACGGTGCCGGACGTCATCGCGCCCGACTTGAAGATTCTGTTTGTCGGCATCAACCCTGGTCTTTACTCCGGCGCGACGCGCCGACATTTCGCGAGGCCGGGGAATCGGTTCTGGCCGGCGCTGCATGCAGGCGGGTTTACACCACGGCTCTTCTCGCCGTTTGAGAATCGCGAGCTCCTCTCACTTGGAATCGGAATCACGAATTTGGTCGGCCGCGCCACGGCCGCCGCCGATGAACTTCATGCGGATGAGCTCGTGCGCGGCGCGCGGCGGCTTGCGGCAAAAGTGCGCCGTTACCGGCCGAAATTCGTGGCGATCGTGGGGTTGGGCGCCTATCGCGTCGCATTTCAGCGGCCGCGCGCGACGCTTGGGCTTCAACCGGAAACGCTCGAAGGCGTCCCCGTCTGGGTGCTTCCCAATCCGAGCGGACTCAACGCGCATTATCAGCCGCCTGCCCTTGCGCAATTGTTCGCCACACTTCGCGAAGCCGTCCAACGCGGTTAGCATCTCCGCGCGCATGATCCTCGCGGGCGACATCGGCGGCACGAATTCCCGGCTGGCCCTCTTCGAGCTGCGCCGCGGCCGGCTCGTCATGCGCGGGCGGGGCGGTTCGCGCAACGCGGAACGAAAGAATCTCATCGAGATCGTGCGCGAATTTCTCGAGAGCGAATCGCACCAGGTCGAGATCGCGTGCTTCGGCGTCGCCGGACCCGTGCGCGATGGGCGCGTCACGCTGACCAACCTCAACTGGACGCTCGACGAGAAACGAATGGCGCGCGACCTGAAAATCGGGCGCGTCGCGCTGATCAACGACCTGGTCGCGCATGCGGAGGGCACGAACGTTCTCTCGCCCCGCGATGTGGTGACCCTCAATCGCGGCAAGCCGGTGCGCGGCGGCAACCGCGCGATCATCGCCCCCGGCACGGGGCTGGGTGAGGGCGGGCTCGTCTTCGACCGTCATTCGAATGACTATCGTGCGTTCGCATCGGAAGGTGGACATTCCGACTTCGCGCCGCGCGATGTCCGCGAGGTCGCACTGATGCTGTTCAATCGCAGGACCCTGGGACGCTGTGGAGCCGAAGAAATCCTGTCGGGACCCGGCATTCAGAACGTCTTCAAGTTCCTCACGATGCGCACGAGTAATCAGTTTTACGTGAAGCCCGTCATCAGTGGGCGCAATCCGGAACCTGCTGACATCACCGCGGCGGCGATGGACGGCTCATGCCCGGCGTGCGTCGCCGCGATCGAGATGTTCACGACGATCCTCTTCGCTGAAGCCGGAAACCTCGCGTGCAAGACGCTTGCGACCGGCGGCGTGTACATCGGCGGCGGAATCCCGCCGCGAATCATGAAGTTCGTCCGCAACGCCACCGCGCGTCGCGCCTTCGCCGACAAGGGCCCACCCAGCATCCGCAAGCTTCTGGCGGCGATGCCGATTCATGTGATCAAGTCGCCGGACAATGCGCTTTTCGGCGCTGCGCATTACGCGCGACGAGGGTGATTGCGCGTCTAATGCGATGTCGGGCTGGCTAGATTCGGCATTTGAAGCAACCGACGACGAAGGCCGCGCTCTGCGATTTCAATTTCGCGTTCCGTATCACGGATGGCGTGTCTGAATCGCATATCGCGAATCGCGGCGTCGGTGATACCCGGGATTCTTGCTCTCAACCGGCACTCAACCCTTTGTCTCCACTGTGCATTTAGCTCGCTCGCACACTTGAGCTTTTCCGCCACGTTTAGTCCTGTCCAATCCCGTGTATCCATGCGTAAACTTCTTTATAAGGGTCTAGGCTGCGCCAGCGCCATGCGTCGTTCGCACCACTTGAGGCACGGTCTCTCGGTCGCGGGAGATTTCCGCGGCACTGGAGACATCTGGTATTGCGCACCCCGCGTCATACCGATGCGTCGCGACGTAGCGATAAATCTTCCAGCCGATCCAACTCACGGGCGGCAGATAAAGGAATAGTAGTGAAAGCCACAGGGCCGGCACTGTCCACGCGATCTGTCGATACGCGTCGTACCCTCGAAACACCCGGCCGTCACGCTCGTTGATCGCATGCATGTCGATGAAACAAGCGGCGCGGTCGAGCTTGCCGGGGAATCGCAACGCGATTGTTGGCCACTGGTTGGCAATGTCATACATCTCGTTGCGTCTCAGCAGATCGACATGCGTCAGGACCGTCACGGTCTTCCGACAGATCCCGCAGCCACCGTCGTAGAAGACGAAACGTCGTTGAAACGCCGGGGCAAGGAGTTGCTGCACGCGCCGCCCGAGCCAATCCCAATTGATCCAGAAGACGTAAACGAACATGAACTGCGTGAAGACCACGCCCATCAGCAGGGCGATTCCTACCTGCGCCAGGAACATTCCGGAAACGAGGATCCATCGCAACCAGCGGTTGAACATCGCCAGCGGAAAGAGCAGCTCGAGGAGCAGCGTTCCGCCGGCCATCGTCTTGCACAGCAATGGATAGTTCGCGATGAGCTTTCCCCAGCCGACGATCGGATCGCTCTTGTAATGGTGCTGCAAGAGCATGTTGGCCATGTTGTCGGACGTGACCCACGCGAGGCCCGAGGCGCGAAGCTTCGCGACGCCCGCCGCGAAGAACACGAGCGACGTGAGCAGCCAGACGCATTTGATCGGCCAGTTGTATTCGCCGCTCGGTGCATCCCACATTACTGGAGGGCCGGCGCGATAGCTGCGGATCAGGCGATCGAGCGACCAGGCATCGCCGCAGCGCGACAGTGCGAGGATGCCGCTGGCCAGCACGAGGATGCCGTCGCCGTGCCCGGCCTTGCCGAAATTGTGCGGCACGCCAAGCACGTAAAGGCTGAGGACGAACGCAGCCGTCGTGCTGATTCGCGTGAAAAGTCCAAGGCATGCAAGCGCGAGCGAAAACTTCCAGAAACCCTCGAAGATCGCCAGCGTTTTCACGCTCCCGATCGGGAGGTGCAGCACGTCGAAGAGCGGAAACGGATTGTTGTCGAACGACCGCGGCAGCGAACCCCAGACGGTGAAATCGACCGACCAGTGAAACCACAGCATCAACCCGAAGAAGAGCATGCGGCAGAAGCCCAGTGCGGCGGGGGTCGTCGGGGCAAAGAACAGGTCGTAAAAGTATGCCCCGACCCCGCGGCGCGCATTGAGCGTTAAAGCGGGCGATTGATATTCAATCGGTAAGCGAGTCATTGGATCGAATCGCCGTTCACTGAAGTACCTCTTTCAACGGCACCGACGCGAGCAGTTCCGACTTGCTCGGCCGTTTCGCGCGGCTGCCGTCGGACCGCACCGCCCATGTCAATTTGTACAGCCGGGCCTCGATCATCTGCGGTCCATCGAACTCACCCGACATCCGCCGCGCTTCGTACATGCGAATGTAGTCCGCGATCGTTCGCTTAGCCGCCTCGACATTGTTGCCGCCGTTGCTGTTCCAGGCCGACATGAGGATCACGCGCAGCCGGCCCTCGTTCAGGGCCGCGAGCTGGGGGATGTCCGGCGCATCGGTCACGCGCACGACGCGTCGCCGGCCGTCGCGGTTGATCACGGCGAACAGCGAGATCACCGTGAGCGATCGCTTTTTCTCCAGCCGCGCATACATCGGATAGTATGAGAACGGCCACTGCTCCGTGCGCGTGACGATGTCCCAGAGATGACCGAAGGTCAGGACCAGGATAATGCCAACGACGAGCCAGATGCGCCAGCGGCGCATGGGCGTCGGCGCCAGCAGCGGCGCGAGCGTCGGCGTGATGGGCTCGTTCGCACGGGCGGGTCGGGTCTCAACGACATCCATCGTTCGCGAGTATGATCCGTCGGCCAACCGTGTCAACACGCCACGAAACGCGCGCCACGCTCGGTGCTCTGTTTTTGATCACCGCCACTTTTATCTGCTACATCCCCGCGCTTCGCGGGGGGTTCATCTGGGATGACGACCGACATGTAGCCGAAAATCGTATGCTGCGCTCGGCGCGCGGACTCTGGCGCATCTGGTTCGAACCGGGCGTCACGCCGCAGTATTACCCGCTCACTCATACCTCGTTCTGGATCGAATACCACGCCTGGGGCGCCCGGCCGGCGGGATATCACTTCACCAATGTGTTGTTGCATTCGATCAACGCGCTGCTGGTCTGGCGGCTGCTGACGAAGCTCGACGTGCGCGGCGCATACGTCGCGGCGATGGTTTTCGCCCTGCACCCGGTGAACGTCGAGTCCGTCGCGTGGATCAGCGAGCGCAAGAACGTCCTCGCCATGATGTTCATGCTCGGCTCGATCCTGGCGTACCTGCGATCCTCCAACGAAGGCAGAAAGATAGATCGGCAGAAGTGGTGGCTCATCTCACTCGTCGCCTTTGCCGGCGCGCTGTTCAGCAAGACGGTCACCTGCTCGACGCCGGGCGTCATTGCGCTGATTCTTTGGTGGAAGGGCAGGCTGACGCGGCGCGAAATGGTCCGCCTCATCCCGTTTTTCATTCTCGGCGCTGCGATGGGCTTGATGACCGCCCGAATGGAGCGACTGTACGTCGGCGCCGCCGGGCCGGAATGGGATTTCTCGTTCGCGTCCCGGTGCGTCATCGCCGGGCGCGCGATCTGGTTTTACCTGGGCAAGCTGCTCGTCCCGATTCGGCTGACCTTCAGTTACCCTCAATGGTCAATCGCTCCGCACCTCTTGCAGCAATGGATTCCCGTGCTCGCCGTGATCGTCGTCGTCATGGTTCTCTACTCACTCCGGCGGCGAATCGGGCGCGGACCGATCGTTGCGGTTCTCATCTTCATCGGCACGATCTTCCCCGCCCTGGGGTTCTTCAATACTTACCCGATGCGGTACACGTTCGTGGCCGATCACTTCCAGTACATCTCGTGCGTCGCCGTGATCGCGCTCATCGTGGCGGCGTTGTCGCGGATTCGCGCGACTCCGATCGTCGCATTGCTCGTTCCCGTGCTTGGCGTGCTCACGTTCATGCAATGCCGCGCCTACGCGAGCCACGAATCCATCTGGCGCGACACGCTGGCCAAGAATCCGCATTCATGGATGGCGGCTCACAACCTCGGTTTGATCCTCTCATCCCAGGCGGATGCGGAATCCGCCGCCGGACGGGTTGCGGCCAGTCAACTTTCCAGCACATTGGGATCCTAAGCTTAGAATTCCACGTGGACAAGTTGTCGCG
>JADMIO010606898.1_pt1 | contig 124708 bp, 109 predicted proteins | sample 8958161 | NCBI WGS metagenome assembly JADMIO01 (sample SAMN16585339, study PRJNA669376) | soil metagenome | isolation source: Crop rotation soil | place: USA: Cullars Rotation, Alabama | collected 2011
CGCGACAACTTGTCCACGTGGAATTCTAAGCTTAGGATCCCAATGTGCTGGAAAGTCCAAATGGTTTGGGTGTGAATGATACTACGGTCACCTTAAGTTTCACCAATGCTTTTGCTACGAGCAATCTCACTGTACAGGCTGCCAATGATTGCAACCCCGGAACAAGCAATGCAAGAAGCATAACGATCACCCGCAACAATCCTGCAACACCAGGATTGATCAGTGGTCCAACCAATGCATGTGAATTCATAGCACCCGGTGGAACGCCTGCATCTTATACAATTGCAGCAGTAACAAATGCTGATCCGGCGGGATATAACTGGACATTCAGCTTCAGTCCCGTTGGTTTAACAGGTCAGGGAACAACGAGCATCTCGTTCACTTATCCAAATGGATTCACGAGTGGAACGATCAGTGTTACATCCAGCAATGGTTGTGGAACAAGTGGAATAAGAACATTGTCAATAAGCAAACTGAACCCCGCAACACCAAGCGTGATAGATGTGATACAAACACAACCATGCCCGAACAGGGAATACAGCTATACACTCGCTGGCATGCCGGCAAATGCAACCTCCATTAACTGGACATGGCCCGGGGCAGCAACATATGTAAGTGGCCAGGGAACAACCAGCCTTGTTCTTTCATACCCGGGAACTGCAGTAAGCGGAACAGTTACAGCCACAGCAGTAAGCAATTGCGGAAGCAGTTCGGTAAGAACAAGCAGTGTAAAATTGCCAGCCTGTGCAGGAAGATATACTGAATTTACGAAAGGAAATATGCCCGTCAATATGGAGGCAATGAATGTAAATGTATTTCCTAATCCTACATCAACTGATTTCAAACTGCAGGTGATTACTGCCGGTAGTGAACAAATTGATGTTAGAATAATGGATCTGCAGGGAAGATCGTTTAAACAATTGACGGTAATGCCATATCAAACGGTGAATATAGGTGCCGGATTAAAAGCCGGTGCTTATATGCTCGAGATTATACAGGGTATCAATAAAACAACAAAACGGATATTGAAAATTTAAAAACGAATATCACCGTTATGTATAGTAAAAACGTCCCGCATTTGCGGGACGTTTTTTTATCCAGAGGAATATCACACAGGTATTAACAGAACTCAATGATCATAGCTGATGACTCTTGATATTTGCCAGAGATCACCGGTTTTTCTCCAGATCATCACGAATTTAAAAGTACCGGTTTCTTCTTTTCCATTTTCGATATGATGAAACTGGTGCGTACCCATCTCTATGGCGCCATAATCTTTGATGGGATGCACTTCAAGTGTTCCTTTCACCAATTCACGGGTTAACTTAAAATCTTTCTTAAATGTGTTACCGAAATTTTCAAATACGGTTTTGTAAGGGATCAGTCCGCCATTATCCTGGTACCACTCCAGGTCCTGGGTGAAGAGGGGTTTGAATTTTTCCATATTCTGCGTGTTGAATGCATCAAACAACACACTATCCATATGTGCGATCTCGTTAAACAACTCCACTGAAACGGCTGCAACCTTTTTTTCCTGGGCAAATAAATTATGCGAACCGGAAAGTAAAATGAAAACAATGGATAATTTTTGAAAGGATGGATGCATGCTCATATCTTTTAGTTAAATGACAATAAAGATAGAAGTTTAAATCTTTTAAGATTTTATGCTTGGAGCGAACCTTTCGGTCTCACGGTATTTGGAACAGGTAATTGCACGGGGTCTGTTGCAAGGCAATGATCCAGGGAAGTTGCATCTAAAAACTTAACATTCGTTATATTATCTTATCGTTACATTTACGGGCTACAATTTTACATATGGAAAATAAAAAGATCCTGAAAAAAGAATTGAAAGAGCAGGTCGCACAAACGTTGACCAATTCTCTTTCGAATTTAAAGCTGGGTATGAGTGAAAAAACATATACCCGCAACATTAAAAAAGCAACCAAATTGCTGATTGCTGATTTTAAAGTTCCAAAGCCGGCAAAAAAGGATAAAAAACCCGCCCCAGCCACGCAGGAAATGGCATAAAACTAACCCATCAATACCGGGCCTGTTATTATATATGTTATATGGTAACAGGCCTGTTTTTTAAATAAGTAAGTCCTTGTTGAAAACCAATGAAATATATTTTTGATGAATTTTTTGAGAAAGGGGAAAATCCAGGTTCAAAAAAGTTCATATCCTGGATGAGAATGAAGAAAAGCAGCGCTAGCCGCACCTAAAACTCCCAAAAAAGCCGGCCATATTTTAGTCTTTCTAGCGCCTATCAACTACCTTTGCTGCCCTTATTATATCCTGTAAAATGAGGTGTTGGATTTTAAATTTTACAAGTAATCAACTGTCTATGAGTCGTTCGTTCCTGATTATTGCAGCTGCACTGCTGATCATATCTTTCAGCGCCTGTGTTCAGCCCAGCAAGTTGTATTATTTCCATGACCAGGTACCTTCTATTCAGCAGATAGATTCCATCCAACAAAGTGGCATTCAAAGGATTCAGAAATCCGACAGGCTTACGATCACCGTCAGTTCAACCGATCCGCAACTTACTGCGTACCTGAATCCTTACAGTCTGCAGGGCAATGCAAATGTGAACCAACAGGCCAATACGGGTTACCTGGTGAATCTCCAGGGCGAGATCGAATTTCCATTGCTGGGAAAAGTGCAGGTAGCCGGACTTACCACTGTAGAGGCTGCAACGCTCATAAAAGATAAGCTCACCTTTTATTATAAAGACCTTTTCGTAAATGTAAACATGAACGGGAAAGTTTATTTTATGTCGGGCAGGCTTGGAACATCTATCCAGATACTGAATGAAAGGCTTACCATTTTTGAAGCCATCAGCCAGTCGGGTTTACAGGATGCCTTTGACCGAAAGGATAAGTTATGGCTGGTGAGAGAAGATAGTGGCCAGCGTAAGTTTACCCAGCTTGATCTTAACAGTAAAAAAATATTTGAATCTCCATATTATTACCTAAAGAACAATGATCTTATTTACCTGATGCCGGGAAGAAATTCAGCTTCATTCGGTCCATCAAGCCCGATAAGAGGCATTGCTACTATTGTAGGTGCTGTTGGAGGACTCGTTGCAGTTTTGATCGCACTAAGAAATTTATAAAATGATTAAAGACGACCATAACGTTTGGGAAAACAAAACTACCATCGTTGACAGGGACAATCCTTCGCCGGGTAAGCTTCGTACCAATGCCCTTGATATTGATTTCAGAAGAATACTTTCCGTTTGGCCATTCATTCTTTTATTTGGTTTGCTGGGATATGCTGTTGGAAGCATTTACCTGCGTTATACCAATACGATCTATTCAGTATCTACGAGTATCAGCCTGGAAGAAAAAAATGAGGTATCTATCGGGCAGGTCCTTTTTGGAAACCAGCGTGACCCGTTCAATGATAAAATCGCTTATCTCAAATCGCCTTCCCTGGCAAAGATCATCGTGGATAGCCTCGGACTTCAATACAAAGCAGATGCACAGGGACGTTTTAAAAACAGGAGTTTTTATAGCATCATTAAATGGCATATTATTTCAAACGATTCGGTTGCAAATATCCCCGAGATCAATTTTTCCATCATGCCCCACTCAAAGGGATTTCATTTTGTGTCGGGTAAACAGGAAGGCGAAGGCCTGTGGAGTGTTCCTTTCAAAATAAAAAATAATGAGGTGGTTGTTGATAAGCTGGAAAATTTCAACAGCCAGAGTCCTATTTATTGTTTTAATGTTGATCCGCTTGAAGAAGCATTCAGGGTAAGCCGTGATATTGATATCACCACTACCAAGGAAAGTAATATCATCGGCATTAAATATTCTGATGTATCGAGTGATCGTGCCATTGATATACTCAACAGCCTGATACAACTGGGAGACGATGTAATGGTTGGCGATAAGCAAAGAGCATTTTCCCAGGCCATTGTATTTATTGAAAGAAGGATGGATCCATTGCGCAGGCAATTGGATTCAATCGAAAGTTCACTGGCATCTTTTAAATCCAGCAAAGGATATGCAGGTACTAGCACCAATACAGATTTCGCCCTTCAAAAACTGCAGGATTATGACAAACAACTAACGCAGATCAATATCCTGGAAGAAACAATCCGTTCGGTAGAAGAATTCATTAAGAATCCATCTTTAAAAGATGCCGATCTTTCTTTTGTAGGTGTTGACAATCCCGGGCTGCAGGCCATGCTCATGCAATACCAGCAGATGAGGCAGCAAAGAGATAAACTTGCACTCACCGCACAGGAAACCAATCCTACACTTATGCTGGTAGATAAAAACCTTGCCGACCTGCGCAGTAACATGGATAAACAGCTTGCCAATTATAAAACCAATCTTCGCATAGCCAAGGCAGAATATGAGTCAAAAATCGGAGGCGCCAATGAGTTGATAAAAAATGCCCCTCTTGCGGAGAAAGAGATATTTGATAAAACACGTTTCCAGAATATTAAGGAGCAGTTGTATTTAACACTGCTTCAAAAAAGAGAAGAAGCTGCTATTGCACGGGCTTCTGTAACAGCTACCACCAAAATTCTTTATCCTCCTGTTAAGTTCAATTCTTCACTGAGACCTTCCAAATCAAAAATATTGTCGGCAACGGTACTGGTTGGATTGATCGTACCCGTATTGTTTGCATTCGTCAAAGAAGTAGTGAACAGGAAGATCATTTCAAAACGGCAGTTGCAGGGGATGACCAATATACCGGTGATCGCGGAATTGGAACAGGCCGATAACCCCGATAACCTCCCGTTCATTATTGAAGGCAATCAACGTTCGATGTTTGGTGAGCAGATCAGGTCATTAAGAACAAACATCAATTTTTATATTTCTGCTGCAAAGCGAACGAATTATATACTTATTACTTCCAGTGTAAGCGGTGAGGGTAAGTCTTTTCTTTCAATGAATCTTGCTAAAAGCTATTCACTGCAGGGAAAGAAAGTGGCATTGCTGGAGTTTGACCTTCGCAGGCCAAAGCTCACTAAGGCGCTTGCGGTGAAAAATGAGAAGCCCGGTATTTCAGGAATATTGATCGGCAAAGCCAGTCCTGCAGAGATTATTCAACACATAGAAACGGATCCGAAGCGGGTATTGGATCTGTTCCCCGCTGGAGCTATACCACCTAACCCACAGGAACTCGTATCCGGGGAGTATACACAAGGCCTGAAAACATACCTTGATGCAAACTATGATATTGTTATCATTGATACACCGCCTTTTGGAATTGTTGCCGATGCACAGATCCTGGGCGAATGGGCTGATGTAACGCTGATCATTACACGCTTCCAACAAACCATCCGTGAACAGGTAGGGGAAATCAATGAATGGCATGAACGGGGTCTTTTCAAGAGCATGGCCCTTGTATTCAATGGAGTTAAGAACAGTGGTTATTTTGGCAATAAGTACGGGTATTATTATTATAAGCGTAAATACGGGTACAATTATTATTCCAGCTCCGGCAAAGATGATAAAAAGGAATCCTGACGCACGATTGAGATCCCCAAAGAAAGCCCATATAATTCGTAACATACGAACCAGCTAACGAGCCTCTGAAAATAAAAGACTGACCAGTTAACGTGAATACAGCTAAAAATCTTTTTAAAAAGTATTTCCAATACTTTTATTATTTCTATTCGCATCTCAGGTACAGGATATTTGTAAGCCTTGTTTTGAATATCCTGGTAGGATTAATGGATGGATTGGGTCTTGCAATGTTCATTCCGCTTCTTCAAATGGTGGATAGTGGCAATGTAAAAGCCAATAGCGGCAATATGGGCAATCTTTCTTTCCTGGCAGATATATTCAATTATTTCGGAATTTCTCTTACACTTGGCGCTGTACTTTGTGTTATTTTCTTTTTCTTTTCCCTGAAAGGTTTGTTGAAATTTGCCGAAGGCTATTTACGGGTAACCTATGAACAACTTTTTATCAATACCATCCGCAGGCGCAATATCATCGGGCTCTCCAATTTCAGCTACAAGATTTTTGTGAATTCAGACACGGGCCGTATACAAAATACATTCAGTGGCGAGGTGGAAAAAGTAAAACAGGCATACCGTCTTTATTTTATTTCCATTCAATACGGCATTTTTGTGTTGGTATATATCTCGATGGCACTTATTGCCAATCCCAAATTTGCCTTGCTGGTTGTAGTGGGTGGAGGGCTTACGAATATTATTTTCAGGAAGATGCAAAAGACCACCAAGGCACTTTCAAAAAAATCTACTGCTGATGGCCATGCATTCCAGGGATTACTGATACAGAAAGTTAGTTTTTTTAAATACCTGAAATCAACAGGGCTCATACATAAATATGCCGACAAGCTCATTGAGCAAAATAATAAGATCCAGCAATCACAGCGAAAAACAGGAATGATCGCAGCCACATTAGGGTCAATGCGGGAACCACTTATCATCCTCGTAGTAATGCTGGTAATACTGGTACAGGTAAATGTTTTTCATCAAAGTATTGGTGTGATCATTTTAAGCCTGCTGTTGTTTTACCGGGCTCTTGTATCACTAATGGGTGTACAGAATTTCTGGAACCAGTTCCTCAATTATTCGGGAAGCCTGCAGAACATGACAGCCTTCAATGCAGAATTAAAAGCCGGTAAAGAACCTGTCGGAAAAAAAACATTCACAGGATTTAAAAATAAACTGGTGCTGAAAGATCTTAGTTTTTTTTATGATCACGCACAGATATTAAACCATGTCAATCTTTCCATCCACAAAAATGAATCCATAGCGATCGTGGGAGAAAGCGGATCAGGAAAAACCACTTTTATAAATATTATTACAGGCCTGTTATCGCCTTCCAGCGGTGCTGTAATGATAGATGATGAAAATCTCGAGGAACTGAACAAAGAAACTTTTCAAAAAAGACTGGGATATATTACACAGGAGCCGGTGATCTTTAATGATACGATTTTTAATAATGTAACTTTTTGGGATGAGCCTACTCCCGCAAATAAGCAACGCTTTATGGAGGCATTAAAAAAAGCATCCATATATGAACTCGTGATGAGCCAGCCATTAAAAGAAGATGCATTACTCGGAAGCAATGGGATCAATGTGAGTGGCGGACAAAAACAACGATTATCTATTGCCCGTGAATTGTATAAAGAAGTCGATTTTCTTTTCATGGATGAGGCTACATCGGCACTGGACTCTGAAACAGAAAGAGAAATACAGGAAAATATCGAGGAATTAAAAGGCAAATATACCATCCTCGTCATTGCACACAGGTTATCTACCATCAGGAATGCAGACCGGATCATTCTATTAAATAAAGGAATAATAGAAGAAACCGGCACTTTTGAAGAATTGCTGAATAAATCAGCCTCCTTCAAAAAAATGGTGGAGTTACAGGGATTTTGATAAACTTCCCTCTACGTCAAACAAACAAAAATGCTTTTATAATTATCTTTGCGAAAATTTTTTATGAGTAAAGTTTTTTTAGTTACAAAATTGAAGACAACCAACCTGGGAAACCAGGCTTTGTCTATGGAACTCATAAAACTTTTTGAAGAAAATGTAGGTCGCGAAAATCTTTACGTGGCAGGACGACCACTGGGTTTGTTTGGATATAGCATCAAAAAACTGAAAGCAAGTACCAATCCTGTACAATTATTCGAATCATGGGCGAATGCCATCATAAAAAAATATCAACCCCTCAGCAGTTCCAGCAATGCATTTAAATCAAAGGTGAATGATTTTACGCTTACCTCTAATGAGTCTTTGAAGTATGAAAAGATGAAGACGCTGTTAAGGCCTTTGAAACGGGCGATAGATAAATTTTTCCTGTTCAATAAACAATATGTAAAAAGATTGAATGCCATCAATGCATGCGATTATTTTATATATAGTGGAGCCGGTGAAGCAAGTGACAACCACGTGTTCCTCCGCCAAATGCTGGAAATACGGATTGCTCAAAAAATGGGAAAGAAAACAGGCGCCGTTAATCAATCCGTGGTGGTGAGAGACGCATCATTTAAACAAATTGTAAAACTGGTTTATGGAAACATGAATCATGTGGTGGTGAGGGGAAATATTTCAAGGGATACGATCATCGCTGCAGGCGTAAACAAATCAAATGTATCCATTGCGCCCGATACCGCTATTAAAACGGATCCCGGATTGAAAGCGGTGAAGAAGAACGGGATGGTAGGCATCAATTTTACTCCCTTTATTAAATTCGACTGGAAAGATGTTGAGACCGTTGTAAATAAACTCCGCGAATATAAAAGAACAATTGTTTTTGTTACCAATGAACCGGCGGGTGATGTTCCCATCATCGAAAAATTCAAATCTGATTATAATATTGATATCCTTGAAGAGTCTGCCGGTTACCTGGAGTTCGCAAAGAAAATTTCCGAATTTGAATACATCGTGGGTGCAAGATTGCATGCCAATGTGATGGCATTGGCGGTGGATGTACCCGTTGTTGCCATTGAAGGACTGGTATGGAAAACAAAAGAACTTTTCGACCAGTTCGAATATCCCCTACCATCTGTAAATGTAAATGATGCAGGCTGGGTGGATTCGGTATTGGATTCTATAGATAAAATAGAAAACCGCCAGATAGATTTTAACCGGTATTTCCGCGAAGTATTGCCGAAACATAAAACAGATGTAAAAAATAATGTTGCCTGGATCAATAACAATTAATGCTCAAAAGAATATTATATAAAAAAGTGATGGCGGATGATTTGCTGAAAGCAGATTTTTTCAGGTATGAAGGAAAGCTTGATTACAGGTCTTTTCAAAAAGTTTTCAGGAATCCCGGTTTTCATTTTACGTTGTTCTTTCGGTTGAGCTGGTCACTGAGCAGGTATTCATTGCTGGGACGATATGCAAGGATGCAATACCGTAAACTGAGTTTTAAATACGGCTACCAGATACCAAGGGGAACAAAGATCGGCGGAGGAATGAGGATAAGCCATTACGGCCCATTGCTTATTAACAGCAAAACAGTGATAGGAAGCAACTGCTATCTTTCGCACAATATTACCATTGGTGAAACAAAACGCGGGAGCCAGAAAGGTTCTCCTGTTTTTGGCAACAGGGTTTGGATGGGACCAGGAGCAGTAATTGTGGGAAAAATAATGGTAGGAGATAATGTACTCATCGCTCCAAACTGTTACCTGAATGTTGATGTGCCTTCTAATTCTGTGGCAATGGGAAATCCTGCAAAGGTCATATCAAAGGACGATGCTACCGAAGACTATATAACCAATATATATAACGGGTAATTTCGGTTTATCAACTTTATAAAAGTTGAACACTATTATACATAATGAAAGTTTTCTTCACTTTAGATACATTGGCAAATGCCGGTACAGAAAAAAGTACATTGGATATCGTGAGGCATTTCTCAAAAGATGTTGAAGTAAAAATTATTTATTTCTATCCTGGTGAAGATTTAAAAGCAGATTATGAAAAAGCAGGAATTCCACTACATTATGTGGATCTGAAAGGTAAACGCTCCCTTGTCACGGGAACCAGGCATTTAATAAAACTGGTGAAACAGGAAAAACCCGACCTGATCGTGTCGTCTATCATGCGGGCAAATTTTATTTCAAGATTTGCAGGAAGGTTCACCAAAACACCCGTTATCGGCACTTTTGTGAATGACAGCTATGGAGCCATTCGCATTGAAGAGATCAAAAAGAAACAACAATATTCAAAGTTTCGTTTTTTCTGGCTGCTCGACCGGTATACCGCAGGAATTCCCGCTTACTGGATATCCAATGCTGTTTCCATTGCGAAAAGCAATGCAAAGGCTTTGCATATTCGTAAAAAAAATATCAGGGTTATCTACCGGGGAAGGGATGTATCAGTTTTCCCCGAATGGAAGCCAATGAACAATAGAAATGAATTTCGTTTTGTATTTGTTGGAAGATTGCTGCAGCGAAAAGGACTGGAAGAATTGATGCATGCATTTAAAATGCTACAACAAAAACATGCCCATGTAAAACTGGATATTTTCGGTGAAGGGTTGTTTCGGAAAAAAGTGGAAGCATTGATAAAGGAACTGGATTTGGAGAACAGTGTTATCCTGCACGGCAAAGTATTAAATGGCTGGAAAAAACTGTATGAAGCAGATTGTTTTGTATTTCCGTCATGGTATGAGGGATTCAGCGGTTCATTGGTGGAAGCGATGATTGCAGGGATCCCCATCATTGCATCTGATATACCAATGAATATGGAAGCAGTTGACAATAATACCGCTTTGATCTATCCCGTGAAAGACATACATGCATTGGTAGCCGCTATGAACAGGATGATTGAATCCTATGATGAAATGCTGGATATGGGTAAGCGTGCAAGAAAGATCGCTTCGCTTCGTTTTGATATAAAGCATATTGCACATGAGTATGAATCTTTTCTCAAAGATGTTATTAATGAAAAGGTTGATAAGGAAGTGTTGATATGATAAGATTCTGAAAGTGCGGCTTAAATAAATTATGGAACAGGAAAAGAAACATATTATTGTTACAGGTGGTGCGGGATTCATCGGAAGTTCCCTCGTGGAAAAATTATTGGAGAATAATTATTTCGTAACGGCCATTGATAATTTCGATCCGTTTTATGATAAAGCTATCAAACAAAAGAATATCGCTGGTTTTAAAGATCATCCATCGTGCAGGTTTGTCGAAATGGATATCTTACATGAAACTGCATTGAATGAGCAACTCACCGGCCATTATGATGTAATTGTTCATCTTGCCGCCAAAGCGGGGGTACGGCCTTCTATTGAAAATCCCATTGCATACCAGGAAGTGAATGTAAGGGGAACTCAAAATCTCCTGGAATTTGCAAGGAAAAAAAATATTAAACAATTTGTTTTTGCTTCATCGAGCAGTGTGTATGGTATCAATAAAAATTATCCATGGAAAGAAGGCGATACCGATTTGAATCCCATCAGTCCGTATGCAAGCACGAAGATATCGGGTGAATTAATGGGACATGTGTACAGTTATTTATACGGAATACGGTTCATCGTGCTGAGATTTTTCACTGTCTATGGTCCCCGGCAACGACCAGATCTGGCTATACATCTTTTCAGCAAAAAAATACTCAGCAACCAACCCATCCATTTTTTTGGTGATGGGAATACCCGGAGAGATTATACCTATGTGGCCGATACAGTATCGGGGATATATAACGCGATTTATTACAATAAGAGCCTGTTTGAAATTTTTAACCTGGGCAATCACCAAACAGTATCCTTGTCTGAAATGATTGCAACCATTGAAGAGGTGTTCAATAAAAAAGCGATCATTCAATATTTACCGGAACAGCCGGGAGATGTTCCCATAACCTATGCAGATATTTCCAAGGCCCAGGATATGCTTAATTATATGCCCGTCACAAATTTTAAAGAAGGCGTCACGCATTTTAAAAACTGGCTGATGTCACAGTAAAATGAGAATTCTTTTATTAGTTACAAAACGCCAATACAGGGGTGCCGAAGTTTTTGCAGCAGAACTGGGTGCCATGCTTGCAGAGAACGGGCATGATGTGCTGTTCACAGGTTTATATGCCCCGGGCGAGAATGTACTTTCTGCAAAAGGAACTACGAACATAGATCTTGATGGAACAAAAAAAGGATTCAGTTTTTCCCTGCTGATGAAATTACTGAGGCTGGTAAAAAAAACCAAACCTGATATCCTGCAGGCAAATGGTTCCGATACGTTGAAGTATGCAGTTTTTGCGAAGCTCTTTTATCCCAGGCTCAATATCGTTTATCGCAATATCAGTATGGTGAGTGCATGGACAAGAACTTCTTCTTCTAAAAGAAAATTCTATCACTGGTTATTTAAAAAAGTAAACCGGGTATCTTCTGTAGGAAAGGAGTCCATGGAAGATTTTATTAAAACATATAATTATCCTTCAGAAAGAACAAAGGTTATACGAAGAGGCGTACCCCAATTCCATTTTGACAGGAATATTTGCCGGGAGAAAATAGCCCAGGAGTTTGGTTTTGATACAGCCAATAAAATACTGGTGCATATTGGACAGTTTTCACCGGAAAAAAATCATGCATTCCTCGTGGAAAGTTTTGAAATACTCTTAAGGCGATTGCCGATGACAAAATTATTATTCGTTGGAGAAGGTAAAATGCAGGAAGATATTGTGCGTTTAATAAACCAAAAAAAACTTGGGGAAAATATTTTTTTCGCCGGGCACAGGGATAATGTGCAGGAAGTCCTGGCTGGGTGCGACCTGTTCATTTTAGGAAGTGCGATTGAAGGAGTTCCCGGCGTTGTGCTGGAAGCAGGCATGCAATCCATACCTGCTGTTGCAGTGAATGTAGGAGGGGTAGGCGAAGTGGTGAAAAAAGACCAGACAGGGATCCTGTTGGAAAAGCACGATCCGCAGGAATTCAGCAATGCGATGGAAAGTTTATTGAAGAACGATATCACAAGAACATTACTCGGCGTAAATGCAAAGAACTTTGTATTGGAAAATTACAGCCTGCACAAGTGCCGGGACCAGTTTGAGTATTTATATAAAAATATTCTGCAGGAAAATTAACAGCAACGGGAATGAAGATATTGCATATAGTAAAATCACTGGGACGTGGAGGAGCAGAAATGCTGCTCCAGGAAACTTTGAAATTACATGACCGCAATAAATTTGAATTCCACTATATTTATTTTCTGCCATGGAAAGATCAGATGGTTGCCGGGCTAGAAGCTGCCAGGGGAAAAGTAATCAACCTGCCTGCGAAGAATAATATCAGCATCATGCTGCAGGTGAGAAAAATTATTCGTTATATAAATGAAAATAAAATAGAGCTGGTTCATTGCCATCTTCCATGGGCAGGATTTGCAGGAAGACTTATTTTTAAAATGACCAATGTGCCCGTGTTTTATTCGGAGCACAATAAACAGGAGCGGTATCATTCTCTTACCAGGACAATCAATAAGCTTACATTCAACTGGCAAACAAAAGTAATCGCTGTTTCCAATGACGTCGCAGCATCCATTAAAAAAAATATACACCCCCATATTCCTGTACAAACCATATTAAATGGAGTGAATACGGATCAGTTTGTGAGGAATGTACGATCGGGACTGGAATTAAGGAAGCAATATAATATTGATCCTTCCTGCATTTTAATCGGCACCATTGCTGTATTCAGGTTCCAGAAACGATTAAAGGAATGGATCAATGTATTCAAAACACTGGAAGAGAAATTTCCGGGCATTCGTGGATGTATTGTCGGGGATGGGTTATTAAAAGCAGAAATAATTTCTCATCTCGAAGAACACGGCATGACAGGCAAAATTATTTTACCGGGATTGCAGTCGAATGTAATGCCGTGGTTGTCGGCAATAGATATCTTTATGATGACGTCAGAATTTGAGGGATTGCCCATTGCATTGCTGGAAGCAATGAGTATGGGTTGTGCCGTTGTATCTACCGATGCAGGCGGCATTAAAGAAGTGATCAGGGATCAGCAGGATGGATTCATCGTAACTGTTGAAAAATGGCAGGAGCTTCACAACCCGCTCAGCTATTTATTGCAACATCCGCAGGAGATAAAAAACTATGGTGAAAAAGCAAGGCGCAGGGTGCAGGAAGCTTTTAGTTTAAAAACAATGGTTGAACAGACAGAAGAAGCGTATAATGAATTCAAAGGTTCAACTGTTTAAAGGTTCAATATCCCAACAAATAAATAAAAATGTTACAATGGAAATAACCCAGGCAGGAAAAGATGATCTTCCCGAAATGATCGCGTTACTGAAGCAAAGTCTTGGGGAAAGCCTTATTCCAAAGTCGGAAGCGTATTTCGTATGGAAACATGAAAAGAACCCGTTTGGAAAATCAAAGATATTGCTGGCAAAGGAAAACGGGAAGATTATAGGGTTGCGGGCATTTATGCATTGGCGTTGGGTATCTTCTACTGAGATCATTCCTGCAGTTCGTGCAGTGGATACCGCCACAGATCCTGCTTACCAGGGAAAAGGCATCTTTAAAAAATTAACATTGCAGGCGGTGGAGGAATGTAAGCAGGAAGGAGTGGGGCTTGTATTTAATTCACCTAATCCCATGAGTATGCAGGGATACCTGAAAATGGGATGGTATGGTATTGGCCGCATGCCGATTTACCTGGGCCCCGGAAGCATGGTTCCAAGATTGTATTCAGAAAAAGCGATTTCAAAATCATACCAGCAGTATGATGTGAATGCGGCCATTGAAAAGCTGGATAAAAACTGGTCTGTTTCTCCTGCAGATATATTATTACACACCCCTCTTAGCCATGCATATTTTAAATGGAGATACAGTGAGTGTCCTGTAGCAAAGTACGGAGCCGTTATTGAACCGGGAAAATTTGGTTTTATATTCAGGCTTAAAAAAATTAACCGTTTTATAGAATTACGCATTTGTGAATTATGGACAGAAAAAGCAGGCACAACAAAACAGGCAAGAAGAGCATTTAAAAAACTGGTAAGAAAAATAAGGCCGGCAGTTGTGTCTTGCGCACCCTCTCCTTTATTTAATAATGATAAGAGAAGATTGCTGGGGCTGTATGGGCCATTCAGGAGAGGACCGGTTACTACATTAAGACCTCTTGCAAAGGAGAAACTTAATAACTTTGACCAGTTCTACCAGTGGCAGCCATCAATAGGCTCTATGGAACTTTTTTAGCAATGAATATATTCCTCATCATATTAACGATTTTACTGCTCAATACTTATTTCATCAAGGCATTGAGCAATCGTTTCGTAATCGCTTCAGAAGGCTACCTGTGGGGATTGTTTTCTGTTCATTTCCTGCTCACGATTGCATACATGATATTTGCGGCCTATACAACAAGCGATTCAATTGCTTATTACGATAAAACAATTGCATCCGACCAATGGTTGCCGTTATGGGGCATTGGAACTCCCTTCATCCATTTTTTTGCATGGCCTTTTGCTGAATTGCTGGGATTATCATACTACGCTATGATGTTGCTGTTTTCTTATTTTGGTTACATCGCAATCGTGTTATTCTATATTACTGCCAAAGAAAATGTGAAACTGAAGCCGATCTGGCAGAACCTGTCGGCAATAGAACTCGTTTTTTTACTGCCTAACCTCCATTTCTGGTCGGCATCACTGGGAAAAGGAAGCGTGATACTTTTCGGGTTGGGATTATTTACATACGGGTTGAGCAGGTTCAACCGGCGGATTGTAGCCATGATCATCGGAGCGGTACTCACGTTCATGATAAGGCCACATATTTTATTTACCGTTATTTTAAGTATGATGCTTGGCCTGGTTATTACGAGCTCCGGTATAAAACCATATTTACGATGGCTCATATTCCTGGTGGCAGCGGCAGTGTTCTTTTACATCAGTGATGATGTATTGAAATTTGCAGATACAGATAGCCTTGATATTTTATCTTCCGATTCATTGAGTCACCGTGCTTCTGAATTGAGTAAATCAACAACTGGTATCAATATCCAGGATTATGGATTATTCATGAAGATGTTTACGTTTTGGTTCAGGCCTTTGTTTTTTGATGGATTGGGCGCAATGGGTATAATAGTCTCTTTCGAAAACCTGTTGTATATATATATGTTCGTCATTGTAATTAAAGAAGCATTGTTTACATGGTCTGACTGGAATGGATGGTTCAGGATATGTTTACTTGCTTTCCTGTTTGGATCTTTTGCATTGGCACAGGTAACAGGAAACCTTGGAATTGCCATGCGTCAGAAAGCACAGTTCATGCCCTTCTTCTTCATTGTTTATTGTAAAGCGGTATCATACCGGTATTATTTCAGTAAAAAAGTAGCCACGGGATAATTATTATTTTATGCGTGAGCCAGGAGTTTTTGCCATATCACTTGATTTTGAATTGCATTGGGGTTGTTTTGAAACCATGCGGGAACTGAGCGATCCTGTGCAACAGTATTTTTTAAAGACCCGCAAAACAATTCCTGAAATGCTCTCCATATTTGCAGAAGGGAATATTCATGTTACATGGGCCGCTGTTGGAATGTTGTATCGCAGGAACAGGAAAGAATGGGAGGACAATATGCCTGCATTAATTCCCACATTCAATAATCCTCATGTTTCGGCATATGAATGGATAAAAAAACATGGCTTTTACAGCGAAGATGATCCATTTCATTTTGCACCACAGTTAATTGATCTCATCAAATCAACACCACACCAGGAGATCGGCACACATACCTATGCACATTATTTTTGCCTTGAAGAAGGGCAAACCAAAGAACAATTCAGGGAAGACATCCGCATGGCGTGCAAGGTTGCAAACGAATATGGCATTGAAATAAAATCACTGGTATTTCCACGCAACCAGTTCAATAAAGAATATCTTTCTGTATGCAGGGAAGCAGGCATTACGTCGGTGAGATCAAGTCCCGATATCTGGTATTGGTCATATGCAACAAGTTCAGGTTTCTTTAAAAAATTTTTCCGTGCCGGGGATGCATATTTAAAAATGCAGCCGATTAAAATGGTGTTTTTAAAAGATATAAGTACAAACGAACTTCCCTTGCAGTTACCTGCAAGCAGGTTATATCGCCCGTGGCAGCCGGCTGAGCCAATAAAAAATAAACTTAAAATGCGGCGCATTCTTAATGAGATGACAGAAGCTGCAAAAAAAGGTGCATATTATCATATCTGGTGGCACCCTCATAATTTTGGTAATAATCCAAAAGAATGTCTTCGTGAATTAAAACAGATAGTAGACCATTTTAATATGCTTAAAGAGAAACATGGATTTCTCAGTATGAATATGAATGAAATCACCAACCATCTTCTTAATAAGAAAAAGACGCCGACAATTTAATACTTCAGCAAACCTCTGAAAATAAAATACTTCATGCCAAAACTTATCCGGATAACAACAGTGCCTATTTCTTTACAGATATTGTTAAAGGGACAGATGCGTTTTATGAAGGAACATGGCTTTGAAGTTATCATGATCAGTAATGATGGCCCGGAAGTAAAACCATTACTGGAGCAGGAGCAATGCCCTCATATTGCTGTGCGTATGACACGTATCATCAGCCCGTTCACTGATCTCGTGAGCCTGTTTAAATTAATAAAGCTGTTCAGGAAATTAAAACCCGACATTGTTCATTCGCATACTCCCAAAGCAGGTTTGCTCGCTATGTGGGCGGCAAAGTTTACAGGTGTACCTGTAAGATTGCATACTATCGCAGGATTGCCTTGGGTAGAAACAAAAGGATGGATGAATGCATTGCTGCAGCTGGTTGAAAAGTTAACCGCATTGCCCGCACACAGGATATATCCCAACTCTTTTATACAGCAACAATTCCTGTCAGATCATAAAATAGCAGTGGGGAAAATGAAGGTGTTGGGGAATGGTTCAAGCAATGGTATTAACAGCCATTTTTTTTCATTGGATGAAAACATCTCGAAAATTTCCGATGAGCTGAAGCGGTCAGAAAAAGTTCCGGAAGATGGATGGATATGGATATTTGTAGGAAGGATTGTAAAAGATAAAGGCATTGGAGAACTGGTGGAAGCTTTTGCTGCATTGCATAAAATTTTTCCTTCCGACAGGCTATGGCTGGTGGGGGAAGAAGAAACTGAACTCGATCCCTTGGACGAAGAGCATAAAAAAATATTACATGAACATTCCGCCATTCGTTGTTGGGGATTTCAAAAAGATATCCGCCCTTATTTGGCTTCGGCCCGGGTATTGGTTTTTCCGAGCTATCGCGAAGGATTTCCAAATGTACCCTTACAGGCAGGATCAATGGGATGTATGTTGTTACTATCTGATATCAATGGCTGCAATGAAATTGTGCAGGATGGGGTGAATGGTATGTTGGTGCCACCGAAGGACAGGGAGAAGCTGACAGGAGCAATGATTACAATCAGGAAGGATGAAAATTTAAGAAAAGCATTTGCAGCTTCTATACAAAAGAAGATAAGGGAAGATTATGATCAGCAAAAACTCTGGAATATATTGCTGGAAGAGTATAGGTTTTGGCTGGCTAAAAATTAAAGCCGGAGGGCAATGCCGGTGTTTTGCACAAGGTTTGTTTCAGTTTTACATGTTGAACTATTTTGAATAAATTCTACATACATATCGTCAAAAGATTGTTGGACATAATCGCTTCACTGTTGGCATTGATTATTTTTTCGCCTGTTATATTGATTGTTATTTTGTTGTTGTTAATCACCGGGCATACAAAAATATTTTTTGTTCAGCAACGCGTTGGCAGGAATGAAAAGATATTTCAACTGGTTAAGTTCATCAGCATGACAGATGCAAGAGATGAAAGCGGCAACCTGTTGCCGGATGATAAGCGCCTTACAAGGTTTGGAAGTTTTCTAAGGAAGTCTTCTTTAGATGAACTACCACAACTGATAAACGTTTTGAAGGGTGACATGAGTATCATTGGCCCGCGACCATTGTTGGTTCAATACCTGTCGTTATATAATAATGAACAAAAGATGCGCCACCTTGTTAAACCTGGTATTACAGGATGGGCGCAGGTAAATGGACGTAATACAATTAGCTGGACAAAAAAATTTGAGTATGATGTGTGGTACGTGAAAAATGTTTCATTCATTTTAGATTGTAAGATTTTTTTTCTTAGCTTTTGGAATACTTTATTAAGAAAAGGCATTAGCCAGGAAGGACATGCAACAGCAGCACCTTTCCGCGGCAATAATTAATATTAAAAAATATCGGTAATGAGTTCTTTCTATACAGAAGAGGAATTGATGCGCCTGGGATTTAAATCATTGGGAAAAAATGTGCTGGTTTCAAAGAAAGCTTCTTTGTATGGCATTTCCCGGATTGCACTCGGGGATCACGTTAGAATAGATGATTTTTGTTTTTTCTCTGCCGGTGAAGGCGGAATAACACTTGGACGGTACATTCACATCTCTCCGTATTGCAGTATGGCAGGCAAGGGTGCCATTATTATGGATGATTTTTCCGGCTTGTCTTCCAGGGTTGCGATCTATTCATCGAGCGATGATTATTCTGGTAATTCTCTTACAAATCCAACGGTACCGGATGAATATAAAACAGTGGTTCACGGTGAGGTGCACCTGCAGAAACATGTTATCATAGGAGCTGGCAGTATTATTTTGCCCAATGTTATTATAGGAGAAGGTACCGCAATTGGCGCACTAAGTCTTGTAACAAGAAATGTAGAAGCATATAAAATTGCCATCGGCAATCCTTTGAAAGTAATTAAAGAACGTTCAAAAGAAATTATTAATCTCGAATGGAAATTAAAGAACGAATCAAAATAACAGCCGAACTGGTTGAAGACTTTGCCAGGGTTTCAGGCGATACCAATCCGATTCACCTGGATGAAGAGGCTGCTGCTAAAAGTATTTTCGGAAAAAGGATTGCACATGGATTATTGCTTGCATCTTTTTTTTCCCGTCTCATTGCACTCAGATATCCCGGCCCCGGGAGCATTTATCTTTCTCAAAGCCTGGAATTTTTAGCTCCCTGCTTTGTGGGAGATGAAATTGAAGTAGTGCTTTTACTCACAGAAAACACAAAAAATATTTACCTGCTGGAAACGAATATTTACAACCTGGAGGGAAAACTGCTGGTAAAAGGCAATGCTAAAGTCTTAAAAAAATAGTATCATCGCAGTTTGATCTAAGCTTTAAAATAGTTGATAAGCAATTTGTTGCAATATTGCCCGGACTGCAGCCTCAAAAGCGCAGTATGGAATTTTACAGGAGTAAAACTGCATAGAATATATCTGCCAAAACATAAAAATCCATCCGGGATTAAATAATTGCGAGCCAGTACAAGAGCTTCAATTTCTTTCAAAGTCAGGATTTTATATTACCTTTAACATTGTTTTTATTCTCCACTCTCTGGAAAACTTAATAACATAAAACTTTAATATTCGTAGTGGATAGAGTATGGCTTTCCTCGCCGCATATGGGCGACAAAGAAAAAGAATATGTGGCGGAAGCTTTTGCAACAAACTGGGTTGCGCCCTTAGGCCCCAACGTTGATGCCTTTGAAAAACAAATAGCTGCCTATGTTGGCGTAAAAGGGGCTGTATCTCTTTGTTCAGGATCAGCAGCGCTTCATCTGGCACTAAATATGGTGGGAGTAAAGGCAGGAAAGGTTGTACTGTGTCAGAGTTTTACATTTGCTGCTTCCGCTTTTCCGATAACCTATTGTAATGCTATACCTGTATTTGTAGACAGTGAAAAGGATTCCTGGAATATGGATCCTGTCTTACTCGAAACCGCGATCAAAGAACAATCTGCCAAAGGAAACAAACCAGCCGCCATTATTGTGGTTCATCTTTACGGAATGCCGGCAAAGATGAACGAGATCCTGGAAATAGCAGGGCGATATAACATCCCTGTTATAGAAGATGCAGCGGAGGCGTTGGGAAGTACATATGAAAATAAACGATGCGGTAGTTTTGGTAAGATAGGAATACTCAGTTTTAACGGGAATAAGATTATTACTACCAGCGGGGGTGGAGCACTTACAAGCGATGATGAGGAGATGATTAAGAAGGTAAGGCATGTATCAGCCCAGTCGAGAGAACCGGTTCCATATTACCTGCACAAGGAGATCGGGTATAATTACAGGATGAGTAATATTTGCGCAGGAATTGGCAGGGGACAAATGGAAGTGTTGCCGCAACGTATTAAAACAAGAAGAGAAATATTTGAGTTCTATAAAAAAGAGCTCGGAAATATTCAAGGGATCAATTTCCCTCTCGAGCCCAAAGGTTCTTTTTCAAACAGGTGGTTAACCACGATTCTTTTTGATGAAAAAATTTTTGGCGGCGGAATGAATGAAAAGATCCGTGTTGAATTGGAAAAGAAAAATATTGAATCCCGCCCCCTTTGGAAGCCATTACACCAACAACCCGTTTTCGAGGACTGCAAGGCCTATTGCAACGGAATCTCTGATCAATTATTTGCTACAGGTCTATGTCTGCCGAGCGGTTCCAATATTACCAGGGAAAGTCTGAATAATGTCGTTCACGAAATTAAAAATTATTTAGCATGAAATTTTTTAACAAAAATTCCATCCGCCCTTCCCAGTTTGTGTTAATTGGAGACCAGGTATTGATGATGTTCGGATTATTAACAGCATTGTTTGCATACTTCAGGCTCCTTTCTATTCATGAATTTCCCTTATACACAATTGTTTACCGGCTGGCCATTCATGTGGGTTTGGGCATTGTTGCCTGGATGGCGTTCGGCATCTATAAAAAAGTGATCCGTTTCTTTAGTAGTAAAGATTATCTCAACCTGATCTGGATTCTTTTCCTTATTCATTGCGCAAGTATTGCTGTTAGCTATGTGTTCCCGCTTAAGCATGAATTGAAGCCGGAAGTTTTTGCGATCAGCTTTTTCATCACTTCCATCTATATCATTGGAAGCAGGTTCATCATCAGCTACCTGTATTTTTATTATAACCGTTCAAAAAAGACCGGCGATCAAAAGAAGTTACTTATTTATGGTGCCGGTGAATTGGGTGTATTCCTGAAAAAATCTATTCATACCCATTACGAGGATGAATATAAACTGGTGGCCTTTTTGGATGACGACAAACAAAAGATTGGCAGGTATATAGGTGGGGTGAAAGTGATTGATGCATTCAATGACCTTAAGTCTGCAATTCTGAAAAACAGTATTACGGATATCATTATTGCCAATAAGACACTCAATCCTGCACGCAAATCTAAATTCCTGGAAGATACACTTCCCTTCAATGTACGCATTCGTGAAATTTCTTCCATACAATCTTTGTTCAATGCTAATTTCAGCCTGGAAAAACTCGCTTCCATTGACATACACGATTTGATGAACCGGGAGCCAATTGAATTATATGATGAACATGTGGTAGAAAGCCTGAAAGGCAAAACAGTATTGGTAACAGGCGCCGCCGGGTCAATTGGAAGCGAGATCGTACGCAAATTGTCGGAACACGACGCTTCCCTGATCATTTGTGTTGATTTTTCTGAAAGTGCATTGTATGATCTTGAGCAGGAACTTAAAAGCAAACATCCATTAACCGATTATCGGTTTATCCTCACAGATATCCGCAACGAAAAGCTAATGGAAAATATTTTTGAAGAATACAACCCCCACTTTATATACCATGCTGCCGCTTACAAACATGTACCACTGATGGAACAATTTCCGTGGGAAGCGGTACAGACAAATGTGTTTGGAACCATGAGTATTGTAAAACTCGCAGTAAGATTTAAAGCGGAAAAATTTGTTTTCATTTCATCTGATAAAGCAGTAAACCCAACCAGTGTCATGGGTGCTACCAAAAGACTTGCAGAGATCGTGGTGCAGTCATATGCTTCTTCACCGAATGCAACCTGTTTCGTGGTAACGCGGTTTGGCAATGTGCTGGGATCAAATGGTTCGGTAGTACCATTGTTCAAAAAACAAATACAGAATGGTGGACCTGTTACTGTCACACATCCTGAAATGACCCGTTATTTTATGACGATCGCAGAAGCTTGTCAGCTTGTACTGGAAGCCTCTGTTATGGCGGAAGGCGGGGAAGTGTTTGTATTTGATATGGGAGAACCCGTTAAGATCATTGACCTTGCAAGAAACATGATCAGGCTGGCCGGTTATACACCCGATGTAGACATGAAAATACAGATCATTGGAGAAAGGCCAGGTGAAAAATTATACGAAGAAGTATTTTCAGCAAATGAACGGATGAAGGAAACACACCATGAAAAAATTATGATCAGCAAAGAGAGTCTTCATCATATGTCTGAAGCAGAAAATATCATTACCAAATTACAGGCATTGGAGAATTTCTATGAGCCCGAATTATTCAGGGTAGTGATCAAAGATCTGCTTCCCGAATTCCAATCTGTGGCCGGTAACAGTAAAGTGGTTAACTTCAGGGCCGGCAAACGGATTAACCAATACAATTACCAAAATTAATCTTAAGTTCTATAAATTAAATTTTATGAAAAATCAGAAATTACTGATTGTAATTTTTTTGCTGATTTCGCAGTGTGTGGTTGCACAGAATGCACGCTTTTCCCAGATAGGTTCAGCGCCCATTCAATTCAATCCAAGTCTTACAGGTCGTTTTGACGGTAAGGCAAGATTGAGTGCTTTGTACAGCATCCAGGAAACTGATTCGGGCCGCGAAAATATTTCGTCGCAATTGCAACACCAGAATATTTCCTTCGACATCAAATTGGGCAAGTACCGCAGCAGTGGAGATGAAGAAATACCCAAAGCAACGAGTACAGATGTTATTACAGGAAAACCTGTAAGAGAAGCAAAAGATGAAATAAGCAAAAAAAGAAGGATCCTTGGTTATTGGGGTATCGGGTTGAACTATTATCATTATGGAGATGATAAAGCTGCCATTGAAGGAAGTTTTTATTCTGCTTCAATTGCCCGCCATTTTTACAACAGGAGAAATAAATTCTTTGGTTTCGGCATTCAGGCTACATATGCAGATGGAACAATCAATGAAAATAAAGGGCCTGTTGCCGATAAAGAAATTTCCGGCGGAACATTTCGTGTACCTGCTCCTTCTGCAGTTAATCGCATATCATCTCACAACTATGTAGATTTTAATGGCGGGGCTTATTATGGTCTCGTGACAGACGCGGTGATGTTTGAATTGGGAGGAAGCATGGCCCACCTGTTCTATCCGAATATAGATCTCCTTAATAAAGATGATGAATCAAAACTTCGTCATCGCCTCACCGCTCATTCTGTTCTGCGTGTACGCCTGAACGACAAATGGGGCCTGGTGCAAAAAAATATTTACTGGCAGGAAGGATTATATTACCGCAGTAAATCTTTCCGCGATAGCCTGGAGATTATTTCCTTCTGGACCGGCGCTGAATTCTACAAGGTAAACCCCGCAAGCAATATTAACCTCAACTTTGGTTTTTATACACGTTCATTCAGAACATTAATGCCTTTGCTTAATATCAATCTCGGCAAGGTTGCAAATCTCCGCTATACGTATGAACACCCGATCAATTCAAAAAAACACAACGCCTATACTGCCACAAGGCATGAAGTAGCTTTGATCCTCACTTATAAACGCTATACAGGACCGGGTGTTAAATTCTATAAAAAAGTAAATTTCTGGTAAAACTTAACCCTACAAAATATCAAGATGAAAAAACTTTTATTCACTGCTTTTGTATGTGCGGCTGCTATTAATGGGTTTGCCCAAACCGCTTTTGAGAACTTAGGTACGAAAGTAAATTCCACTTATTCTGAAGTAAGACCTACTATTTCTGCCGACGGCAAAACATTGTATTTTGTTGTGGAAGGAAATCCAAAGAATACCATGTATAAAGATGATAAAGAGGCACAGGATGTTTGGTATTCCGAACTGGATGAAAGCGGTAACTGGGGACAGGCCACGCAGGCGCCTTCACCTATCAATGGGTTAAGAGACAATGCTGTTTTCTGGGTTTCACCCGATGGTAACAGGGTATTGATCCGCGGTGCATTTGAAAACGGGAAATATATCGGAAGAGGTGTTTCGCTTTCCAATAAAGTAGCAGGCGGATGGTCACCGCCACAAAGACTGAAAATTAAAGGATACAATAAAATGTCGCTGGATAAATATTCCGGTGCTTTCATGGCAAATGACGGAAAGACTTTATTGTTATATATGTCTGAAGAAAGAAACAGCTACCTCAATTCCATTTATGTAAGTTTCCTTGAAGAGAATGATGAATGGACACTACCGAAGAGTCTCGGCGGTACAATCAATCTCGATGATTATGATCAAATCTCTCCTTTCCTTGCTTCAGATGGTGCTACCATGTATTTTTCAAGTGATCGCCCCGGCGGCCATGGCGAGCATGATATCTGGATGACGAAAAGACTCGATGAATCATGGACCAAATGGACTGACCCGGTCAACATGGGAGATTCTATTAACACCAAAAAATGGGATGCTTATTTTGCAGTAGATGCAAAAGGAGAATATGGATACCTGGCTACTACACAAAATGCGGTTGGCGGTACCGATCTCTGTAAAATAAAATTGAGCGAAGCACTTAGACCCAATGCAGTTGTTCTCGTATATGGTAAAGTATTTAATGCAATCACTAAAGAACCAATGCTGGCACAAATGGTATATGATAAAGTACCTGGTGAAACAAGTGAAGGCAATGCCATTTCAAATACAGATGGCAATTACAAGGTCACACTTCCTTATGGAAAAAAATACAGCCTTAGGGCATCCGCTGACAGTTTCTTCTCTGTAATTGATACAATGGATCTAAGTGAACCCGGTGTATATAAAGAAATACACAAAGATCTTTATTTATATCCTTCTGTTTCTTATGGAACGATCCTGCGTGATTCTGCGGGTAATGTAGTAAGGACTGAAGTAGATAGCATTGATATTGCTGATATTGACAAACTACAGGAAGGACAAGTGTTGAGTGCAAGTAATATCCTCTTTGATTTTGCAAAATCATTATTGCGGTCCGAATCGTACAAAGAACTGGATAAGATTGCAAAGATGATGACGATGAGGCCGAGCATGAGAGTAGAACTATCCGCACATACGGATAATGTCGGCAGCTATAGCTATAACCTTCTTTTATCTGATGACAGGGCAAATTCTGCAAAACAATACCTGCTTTCAAAAGGAATCGCCAATGACAGGATCATTGCAAAAGGTTATGGTGAAACAACTCCAATGGCCAGTAACAGTACAGATGAAGGACGCCAGCTAAACAGGAGAGTAGAGTTCAGGATATTAAGAAAATAATAAATAAAACAACCTTATAATAAAGCCGGCTCCGTGCCGGCTTTATTATTTTGCAGAATGAATAATTAATCCGGTGTTTATCTTCCCGCAGGTAATGTAAATCCGAAAGTAGTGCCCACATCAACCTTGCTTCTTACATGTATGGTTTGATGATGCGCTTCAATGATATGTTTGCAGATAGATAATCCCAGGCCACTGCCACCTACTTTGCGGCTGCGTGCAAGATCCGTTCTGTAAAACCGTTCAAATATTCTTGGGAGGTGTTCTTCAGCAATGCCGGCGCCATCATCACTGATCTCGATCAAAACATTTTTGCCATCAACTTTATAAAAACTGGCTTCAATGATCCCTCCGTTTTTACCATATTTAATAGCATTGTCTACAATATTGATCAATACCTGCCGGATCTTTTCTTTGTCTGCATATACCACCAGTGGCACTTCGCAACCTTTTTTTATAATACACCTGATATCTTTTTCTGTTGTTTTAAGATAGAGTGAATCGTACACGTCTTTTAAAAGATCCTGTATAACAAAATTCTGGTAATACAGTAATTGTTCACCACTTTCAAGTTTAGAAATAGCATCCAAATCATCCACAAGATTTACCAGTCTTTCTACATTGCGTGCTGTACTCATTAAAAATTTTGTATTCACTTCATTGTTGTGGAGTGCACCACTTAATAAAGTATCTACATATCCCTGTATTGAAAAGATCGGCGTTTTAAGTTCATGGCTGAGGTTCTGCAAAAACTCTTTCCTGAATACTTCGTTTTCCTGGAGTGCTTCAATTTCTTTTTTTTTCTGTTCTGCCCAGTTCTCCACATCTTCCCTCACTTCATCAATTCCCTTTTGTGGTAAAATATTCTTGTAATAGAATTCTTCTCTCTTACTTGCCTTGGTTTGATAAATGAGTTTATATACCAGTTTTATTTTACGGTAAATAAACGTTTGAAGTGTAAATAAAATGAGCCCGAAACTTCCTAAAAAAATAATGATAAAAGAAAGAACAGCTATCCACCACAGCGGTTTAAAAATAAATATACCCAGGGCAATCGGTGCAGACAGTACAAGTGCTGTAAAAGCCGCAAGTTGTTGTGGAGATAAATTTTTACGTGAAAGCATTGTTTAGCTGCGAGCTGTGAGCTAGGAGCCACGAGCTATAGTTTATTGCAAGTTACAGTTATTTATTGGCGGAGAATATCCCGTAGCTCATAGCTCAAACTTATATCCCACACCTTTAACCGTCGTAATACAATCTAAGTTGAGCTTCTGCCTGATCTTACGGATATGAACATCAATGGTGCGGTCACCTACAATAACTTCCGTTCCCCATATCTGGTTGAGTATTTCATTGCGCAGGAATACCTTGCCGGGTTTGGATGCCAGCAGTGAAAGCAATTCAAATTCTTTGCGGGCAAGTACAATATCATCCCCCTTGTATTTCACATTATATCTTTCGCGGTCAATCTGCAATTCACCTACCTGTACAACACCATTTTCCTCTTTGGTAAATCGCCTGAACAGCGCATTCACTTTACTCAGCAATACTTTTGGACTAACCGGTTTTGTTAAATAATCATCCGCACCTGATTCAAGTCCTTTGATCTCGCTCACCTCATCACTCATTGCTGTTAAAAAAATGATCAGGGTATTTTTGAAAGGAGGTAGCACTCTCAACATGCGGCACACCTCGATGCCATTTTTGCCCGGCATCATAATGTCGAGCATGATCAGGTCAGGATGAAAAGACTTTGCTTTTTCAATGGCCTGGTCTCCGTTTTTTGCTGTGGCCACATCATACCCTTCTCCCCGCAGATTAAACTCGAGAATTTCAAGGATATCAGGTTCATCATCGGCAATCAAAATTTTTTTACCTGTATTCATAATAAAGTGATTGCGCAAAATTAACCCAATCAATACATGTGTTGCTGCGTTAAATGAAAGTTATAATATTATCAAATTGTTAAGCAGAAGCAGCTTCAGTATTCATAAAATGACTCTTTGATTCGGTCTGTACCTTAAATTTCGCCATATTTGCATTCTGGGCACGCGTATGAAACTTTGCTACTTAATCATTTTTTTTATTGCCGGACCGGTAGCGGCTTTTGCCGAAGCAGATACTGTGAGGGTTCCTCTTGCCAGGCAATATTTTCATGATAAAATAGATATGGAACAACGCCTTTGTGATAAGGCAGACGGAAAATGGGATTACCAGTTTCGTATCGGTTCCAATGAAGAAGTAAACCTGCGGGTTACAGATGTATTATTCCGAAAAATAGATGAGCTCCAGGATTGGGTGGAGGTCAGCCCCGGTATCAGCACTAATAATGATAAGATCCGTTTTTTAAGTTATATAGAAGGTACACTCCGGTTTTTCAGGATGGCATGGAAAAAAAAAGAGTTGAATCCTGCTGAACTGCCCTTATTAGTAGAGAATACCGAAAAAATATTAAAGGCACTTGCGAATGGAGAAAGTATTCTTCCATTCATACAAGGCATGTCGTATAATATAGTAAGTATCCATGCAGATGTTTTTAATGATATTCCCGAGCGTGTACAAATACAGAATATATTGTACCTGAAATACTGTGACACACATCCCGATGATATCCTCAAAACGATCAGGCCTTATGTGAACGAACCTTTTGCTGATAGCCTCATCGTTGTAGCGAGTATGAGAAACCCAGCACAACTGTATACATATGCACAGTCTACTACTTCGCCTGAGGGTAAACTTATACACCGGAGTTTTAACCGCAATGTAATGGCGGTGGCGAAATTGAGCCAAACACCCAATGCACTCCTGTACTTCCCTTTCCTGGATGATATACTTTCCGGGAAAAATTCTGTAGACAGTATAAAGAAATTTGTTGGAGATGGTGAAACGGCATATGACAGTGTCGGTTACTATAAACTTCTTGTTAAAACAGAGATTGAATATTTCAGGAGGATGACCTCACCGGCAAAGGATACACCCATTGCCATGTTTGGTGCCAATGGCCTGCACGAAATTTTAAAAGACCGGGCCATCCGTCATTTCATCACTCCTATAAATGCATTGCATGATGTGAGCAATCTCAACGTACGCATGCGTGCGATTGATCCGTTATCTCCCGAAGAACTGTATTACATGATGGTTTTGGGAGAGAATGATATTTATACATCCAGCTACAAACATAGCTTTAACCGCATGTTACAGAAGATGGGAAACAGGCCCAGGGGCGATTCGCTTTTGCTCCATGTAAACTTTGATTACTTTAAAAAGTTTATCAAAATGGCGGCAAATTATAATAAGCTCGATACGTTTCTTAAAAGCATGCCGCCTGAAAGTTCCGAAGCGCTGATGAAAGCATTTGTTTCCAATCTTGATAAGGCCAATAATCTCGAGGATGCAACAGATGTTGCCGATTCTTACAGCAGCATCAATAATAAGCAATTACTGAAAACGATACTGGATAATGTAAAAGAGAATGAAGAACAGGATATCGCTGAAAAAAATGAACGGGGAACAATTATTTACAGCCTGCTCAAAAACATTTTTTTGTCGGCCGACAGTACCAATAAAATTGATCTTACAGAAATTGCGGGCATACCTTCTATTTATGAAATTGATAAACAAAGCCTGCAGGACGATAGCGGAAGGATTGTACAACAGGTATTTTTTTATGGAGATGAAGACGGAAGAGCATTTTTCCCACCTTTCTTAAATTCATTCTCCTCTAAAGAATGGCGCATAACACCAAAAAAAGAATGGGTGGAAATAAAATCTATAAAAGGGAATGTATGGATTTATGCAAACCGGCCACTGGATTATAATGAAAACCTCGACGACAGTGCACAGGTACATTTGAATAAATACCTCGATGAAAATGGAATCTATCCTTCCATTGTTGTTCACCGCGGGCACAGCTACTGGCTTCCAGGCACCATCAACCGTATGCCTGATAATGCAAAGATTGTTGTGCTCGGTTCCTGCGGAGGATATAAAAATCTCAATACAATCCTTGAACTATGCCCCGATGCACATATCATTTCTACCAAGGAAATTGGTGCAGGCGATATCAATAAACCCATACTCAATTACCTCAACCAGGCAATGATAGCCGGCAAAAAGATCGTGTGGAAAGAAATGTGGCGATCATTGGGAGCCTTATTTTCGAAAGATCCCAATAAGAATGTGCGTGAAAGCTGGGAAGATTATATTCCCCCATACCGGAACCTTGGGGCTATTTTTATAAAAGCCTACAATAAGAAAATGGAATCCCTCTAAAGCGACATTCTCAGTAACTTCGCATCATGGATACGGGCAGTTCCGCAAAAAAGATTTTTGATATCAGTTTACTCCGAAGGGTTTTTACATTTGCTGCTCCATATAAGTCAAGATTTTATGTTTCCGTGTTTCTTTCTATTGTATTAGCTATTATGGCCCCGCTTCGCCCCTTATTGATCCAGGTAACTGTGAATGACGGTATCAATAATAAAGCGGAAGGTCATTTTATGAATGGACCGGGCGGATTTATAATAGAGATCACCCTTATACAGATACTGTTATTACTCGTAGAAACAGCCACACGATTTTATTTTACTTTCTCCACGGCATCACTTGGGCAGAGCGTGGTAAGAGACCTGAGAAATACGACGTATAATAAGATACTTCAACTCAACCTTTCTCAATTCGATAAAACACCCATCGGAACTTTAACAACCCGAACGATCAATGATATAGAATCGGTGAATGACATTTTCAGCGATGGACTCATTCCCATCATCGCCGACCTGCTTTCTATTATTTCAATCCTTGCATACATGTTTTGGGCAGACTGGAGACTTACACTTGTATGCCTCGCTCCTTTTCCTTTTTTAATTGTTGCTACGTATATTTTTAAAGAATCGGTGAATAAATCTTTCATTAAGGTGCGCAATGCAGTTGCCAACTTAAATGCGTTTGTGCAGGAACATATTACCGGTATGTCACTTGTACAGGCCTTTCGGCTGAAGAACGTGAGCAGGAAAAGTTTAAGGCCATCAACAGGGAACATCGAAATGCCAATATTAAAGCAATATTCGCCTACTCGGTTTTTTTCCCTGTGGTAGAATTGGTGTCTGCCTTAAGTATTGGATTATTGGTATGGTGGGCTGCAAAAGAATCATTGCTTGTATCAGCTGCTACAGCACAAAATGTTGCAGGGATCATCACCTCTTTTATTCTATGTGTAAACCTGTTGTTCAGGCCGCTGCGGCTCATTGCCGATAAATTCAATGTATTGCAGATGGGCATGATCGCCAGTGAAAGGGTTTTTAAAGTACTCGATAATGAAGACGTAACACCACAAACCCACGTTGCTCCAATAACTGCTAACGGAACCGTAAAAACGCTTGCCGGTGAAATTGAATTCGATAAAGTCTGGTTTGCTTATATAAAACAACAATATGTATTGAAGGATATTTCGTTCAGGGTGCCTGCCGGAAAAACTTTTGCCATTGTAGGCAATACAGGCAGTGGTAAAACCTCCATTATAAGTTTGATCAACCGGCTATACCATATTCAAAAAGGGTCTATAAAAATTGATGGAAAGAATATTGAACATTATGAACTGGATTTTCTGAGAAGTAAAATCGCGGTGGTATTGCAGGATGTTTTTCTATTCAGTGGTTCGGTGATTGACAATGTAACCCTGCGTAATCCTTCCATTAGCAAAGACCAGGTTGTGAATGCCGCTAAAATGATCGGCCTGCATGAATTTATTATGCGCCTGCCAGGCGGATATGATTATAACGTGATGGAAAGAGGAGCAACGCTGTCAATGGGTCAGCGGCAACTGCTTTCTTTTGTAAGAGCGTTGTTATATGATCCATCCATATTAATACTGGACGAAGCCACTTCTTCGATTGATTCTGAAAGCGAGGCATTGATACAACATGCCATTGATACCCTGATCGCCGGGCGAACATCTATCGTGATCGCCCATCGCCTGAGTACCATCCGAAAGGCAGATGCCATAGTAGTGTTGGATAAAGGAGAAATTAAAGAAATGGGTACTCATCACGAACTGCTTCAACAAAAAGGGCTTTATTTTCAATTGCACCAGATGCAGTTTGCAGGAAAACAGGAAGCGGTTTAACCCGATAGAACCTGCTATAAACGCTCCGATATTCAACTATCAATAACTAATTTTTCAGACAGATCCCTTGTATATCAAACCAGGCGCTGAAAATGGAGTCTTCCTGGTATGCGTAACAGGGGTTTTTTGACTAATTCTTTGCGCTTCATTTTTAATTTCAACCCTCCAGCCTTATCTTTGCGCCAAAATTTAGGAAGGATATGGCAGCGCAGCGCATCAAATCTATACTGGTAGCGGTTTTCAGCCTCGGAACAGTGCTTTTTTCAACCCCGGTATTTGCCCAGCCAGATCCCGAAACACCTGCCGGGCATGAAGCAGCAAAAGAGGAGAAATTAGATCCTGCCAAACTCATCATGAACCACGTTAAAGACGCTCATGAGTTCCATTTTTTTTCCGCCGGCAATTTTCATGCAACCATACACCTCCCGGTTATACTTTATTCTCCCACAAAAGGATGGACTGCTTTTTCTTCATCACGTTTCGGACATGAAGGTGAGGAAGAATACAACGGGTATAAATTAAATGAGGGAAATATAGTAGCCACGGATGGTTCAGCAGTATATGATTTCTCTCTTACAAAAAATGTGGTGCAAATGATCCTCGCCCTTACGATTCTTGTATTGTTAATGACAGGGATTGCAAAAAAATATAGAACAGGACAGGGGGTTACTTCTTCACCAAAGGGATGGCAGAATGCAATCGAACCGGTGATCACATTTATAAGAGATGATGTGGCAAAGCCGAACCTCGGACATAAATGGCTTAAATACCTGCCCTACCTTCTTACGGTTTTCTTTTTTATTTTGATCAATAGTCTCTTTGGTTTGATACCCGGATTTGCAAATGTTACCGGTAATACCGCATTTACTGCTGTGCTGGGAGTTATTTCGGGTATAGTAATTCTTGCCAGTACGAACAGGCATTTCTGGGGTCATATCTTCTGGCCTCCCGGAGTTCCGTTCCTTGTTAAACTTATACTTATCCCGGTTGAATTGGCGGGTGTAATCATCATTAAGCCTGCAGCATTGATCATTCGTCTTTTCGCCAACATGGTGGCAGGGCATATTATTATTTTAAGTTTTATTTCGCTGATCTTCATATTTGGCGCAATGACAAAAGTGGCAGGCTGGGGCTTTTCACCTGTTTCGATCCTGTTCACCGTGTTCATTTATTTCATTGAGATATTGGTGGCATTCATACAGGCTTTCATCTTTACGAATTTAACGGCTGTATTTATAGGTCAGGCATTTGAAGGAGGGCATGATGATGTAGATGGCCATGCCGATCCCGTTATCATTTAATTGTATTTTTTTATTCACTTATAAAACAAGCATCATGGATTTAATGAACATTCTGTTGCAGACACAAACACATGCTGAGATTGGTTTTTCTCACATGGGTGGTGCAATTGGTGCAGGCCTTGCTGCGATCGGAGCCGGTATTGGTATCGGCCAGATCGGTAAAGGCGCTGTTGAAGCAATTGCCCGTCAGCCGGAAGCATCCAATGACATTCGTGCAAACATGATCCTCACTGCTGCATTCGTAGAAGGGGTTGCCCTTTTCGCAGTAATTGCGGGTCTGCTGGCTGTACTAAAAAGCTAGTAGCACAACTCATTACTGCATCCAATGCACAGGGCGGAGGATGCAGTAATATTTAAACAGATCATTCAACATTTATAATTTATAATAATGGATTTATTATTGCCGCATTTAGGCCTTATCGTTTGGACGGTTCTTGCTTTCCTGATCGTATTATTTATCCTGAAAAAATTTGCATGGAAGCCCATTCTTAAAGGATTAAATGAAAGAGAAGCCAATATAGCAAGCTCTATTGCAACAGCTGAGAAGGTAAAACTTGAAATGGCTCAACTGAAGAGTGAGAACGAGGCCTTATTGGCAACTGCACGTGAAGAAAGAGCTGTAATGCTGAAAGAGGCAAAAGACATTAAAGACAAGATCATTAATGATGCCCGTACAGAAGCCAAAGTACAGGCAGCAAAGATCATTGCAGATGCACACGCATCTATCAATAACCAGAAAATGGCGGCGCTCACCGATATTAAAAACCAGGTTGGTAAAATGGTGGTGGAAGTGAGCGAGAAAATATTAAGGAAAGAATTATCAGATAAATCCAGGCAGGAATCTTATATCAGGGAGCTTGCGGAAGAAATTAAATTGAATTAAGCTTTCTGCTAACTAATAAATAAAAGCGCTATAATGAACAATCCAAGATTAGCCGGAAGATATGCCAAAAGCCTGCTTGACCTGGCAGTTGAACAAAAGCAACTGGATGCAGTATATGCAGATATTAAACTATTACAGATAATCTGTAAAAGCAGCCCTGATTTTGTGGCCATGCTGAAGAGTCCTGTTATCAGTTCTGATAAGAAGGACAAGATGATTGAATCCATTACAGCAGGGAAAGTAGGAACCATCACTTTCCTGTTTTTAAAATTATTGGTTAGTAAGTCGAGAGAAAACAACTTGCCGGAAATTGTCAAAGCCTTTATTGAGCAATACAATGACATGAATGATATTCACCGTGTGAAAATGACAACAGCGGTGCCTGTAAGCGATGAATTGAAAGATGCGATTGTAAATAAAATTCGTGCCAATACGCCGATGAAGAAGATTGAACTGGAAACATCTGTTGAGAGTGGTCTGATCGGGGGATTTACGCTTGAAATGGGAGGTACACTTATTGATGCCAGCATTCTTCGCGACCTGAATGATGTAAAAAAACATTTCAGGAACAACGAATACATTCACAGCATTCGTTAAATCATTCAGCTATTATATTTAATATGGGCCTTACATCAGTAGGGCTTTTTTAGTATCAGGCCCAGCAAATGGACATTAAAAAAGCAGCCTTTTAAGGCTGCTTTTATGATTCAATTAGTTTCTTATTTATTCAATAACTACTTTTCCTGTTTTCAAGGTTGCTCCTGCAACGTCAGATAATACCACCATGTAAACACCTTTGCTGAATTTTTCGCCATTTACTTCCATTGGCTGATAAGAGCTGGTGATAGTATATGATTTTTGATATACCCTTGCTCCTTTCGAATCATACATGGTAAGGATCCTTGGATAGCCATTGTAAGGAATTCCTTCAAATCTTACCCAGAAATGTCCCTGGTTGGGATTGGGATAAATGAATGTATAGTTATAAGTAGTATCCGTGATCACAATACTGTTTGATGTTCCGCTGCATCCATTTCCATCTGTAACAGACGCAGTGTATGCACCAGCCTCTCCTGAATTGACTACGATACTGCTACCTGTTTGCCCGGGGATCTGAACATTATTTTTATACCATGTGTAGGCACTGGCAGGAGGGGTAGCGCTGGCCGTTAGTGTGGTACTTTGCCCGGAAGCAAGTGCGGTAGAAGGATCTGCAGTAATCGTTACTACCGGTACATCGTTCACTGTAACAATTGCAGCAGCCGATGTTATTGATCCGCAATTTGCTTCTGTAACAATCACCTGATACATGGTATTGTTTAATGCCGCAGTTACTCCCTGTAGCAGGAGGTTATTAGAAGTGGCGCCGCTAATAGCAGTATAAGTTGTTCCGCCATCTGTGCTTACCTGCCATTGATAGCTGAGGATTGTTCCGGTTGCATTTACTGTTAAACTGATATCCGAATTTGCGCAGCCAGTAGCATCAGCTGGTTGATCAGTGATCTGTGCGGGTGTAGATACTGTTAATAGGGCGGGATCAGAAGTAACCGCACCGCAAGGTGTTCCTGTAACGATCACGATGTACCTGTTATCACTCATAGCGGGAGTAACGCCTGTGAGTGTTAAGCTGCTGTTTGTAGCTCCGGGAATATCAGTATAAGTTGTTCCGCCATCTGTGCTTACCTGCCATTGATATGTAAGGCCATTTCCTGTTGCAGCAACTGTGAATGTTGCATCAACACTACCGCACACACTGATATTCGAAGGCTGGTTATTAATTTGTGTTAATGCAAGAATGTGCAGTACAGCGGCATTGGAAGTAATGGTGGAAGTAGAGCAGGAGCTGGTAATGATCACGCGGTACATGTTCCCTTCCATTGAAGGAGTAATATTGGTAAGATTCAATGTAGAAGCAGTTTCTCCCGGGATATCAGAATAATTAGTTCCGCCATCTGTACTTACCTGCCATTGATAAGTTAGTCCTGCACCCGTAACTGATACGGCGAAAAGCGTATTACTGCTGGCGCAGGCAGTGTTATCTGAAGGTTGGGTTACAATGACTGCATTGTTACTTACAGTGAGTATTGCTGCGCTGGATGTTATCGTAACCGGACAAGCAGTACTTGTAACAATTACATGGTACTGGTTATTATCCATTGTTCCTGTAACACCGGTAACTGTAAGTGTAGCAGCGGTTGCACCCGCAATATCAGTAAATGTAACACCACCATCAGTACTTACCTGCCATTGATAAGTGAGTGTAGTACCAGATACAGTAGTTGTGAACGTTGCATCGCTTCCTACACAAGTGCTTGTATTGGCTGGTTGAGAAACAATACTGGCCGGGCTGTTAACAGTAAGCACAACATTGGAAGAAGTAAGGCCTGCTGGTCCGCAGCTTGATATAACTACATGATATTGGTTATCGTTCATTCCCGCGGTAACATTATTTAATGTAAGCGTCGGATTGGTTCCACCGGTGATGTCAGTGAAGGTAACGCCTCCATCGGTGCTTACCTGCCACTGGTATGTATTTGAAGTGCCGGTAGCGGTTACACTAAATGAAGCATTCCCCCCTGCACAAAGTGTTTGCGCAACAGGTTGAGAAGTAATATTTGCAGGGTCAGTAACAGTAAGTGTTACAGCAACTGAAGTGACACTGGATGGGCAACTGTTTGTAATGATTACCTGGTAGTGATAATTATTTTGAGAAGTGTTTACATTGTTCAGATTCAGTGTAGCATTTGTAGCACCCGGAACATTATTGTAAGTAACACCACCGTCAGTACTTACCTGCCATTGATATACTGGAGATGTCCCTGCAACAACAGTACTGAAAGTTGCAGACCCGCCGGCACAAGCCGTTACATTAACCGGTTGAGTAGTGATCGCTGCAGCTGTACATGTTGCAGCAGGAAGTATTACTGTAACAGTATCGCTTGTACCAACCTTTATTCCTGTTGAATTAAACAGATTGCTTTGCATTTCAACTACTGCCTGGTTCTTGATAGCAATATCATCTATGTACCAACCTTCCAGATTGGTTCCTACATCGGAAGTAAACCGGAACCGGATTTTTACATTTTGGTTTGCATATGGTGTGAGGTTCACTTTTGTTTTAATGAACTGGTTGTTGCTGCTGCCAGACCATGCAGATCTTCCCGTGAGAAGGGTGCTTGCATCCATGGCGGTGGTGTACCCATTCTTGATAACATTCGCTCCCATGTCTGTCCAGGAAGTACCACCGTTGGTACTGATTTCAAGTACACCGCCGTCGTATTGGCTCTCTGTGCTATACCAATGCCGGAATGACAAAGGGGGCGGGGTGGATCCCAGGTCAATGCTATTGGTTAAAGTGAGTTTCTGATCTGATGTTACATCCAGGTTCGAAGAATAATATGATTTATCCGGGCTGAAACTTCTTGCTGTTGACACCGTCCAGTTTGTAGACGTTGAAGAACTGGCTGTCCATTGGGCAGGCACAGTTGCAGATGTAACCTGGTCTTCGAATAGACTGACAGTTGGAAAATAGGACCCCGGATTAACCTGTACAGTAAATGTATAATCCTGTACCAAAGATGCTCCCTGGGTTACATCAAAACTTACGGTTCTGTTGGTAGCATTATACGTTCCGCCGCTGAGCCATGTAACATTTGCAGGAAGCGTGTCAGTTATCTTAAAGTTGGAAATTCCTGCGCAGGATCCTGTGCTGAGCTTATTTGTATAAACAATATTTTGTCCTTCCGGAATTTCTATAACATTCTGAGTAAGTAATAATGTGGCATTACCCAATGTAAAATCAGTTCTTTGATCGCTTGTACTTCCGGAAGAGCCCTGAGATGCAAATGCACCCATTCCTCTCCTGCGAAATGCTTCCCTGATTGCACAAACATGTGCACCACCATATAAAATCTCGTCAGCTTGTATAATTGCGTCTCTTCCATCAATAAATCCGGGACTGCATGGCTGAAGTTTCATCCCTTCTAAAACAAGCTTTAATGCAATACTGTTGCCGCCACCATTGCTTGCATCATAAATATTCGGATTGATGGTACCTACCTGGTTGATGATATTCCATGTCATATCCCAAAGCGTGGCGCACCATATCTCTCCACGATTGTGCGATTCTCCGGATATGACTGCAGCATATACTTTATTGTTTACGGCAAAGTTGGTGCAATATTTTTGTGAGCGTATACCCGTTCCGGTAGAGGATTCACCGATTACGTATGTTCCAATTCCTCTTGGGGAGTTAAATCCTGTATTCAGATTGGCATTGGCCCAATCCTGCGTATACATCAAACCAAAATAATCACTCCAGCCTTCTCCCATATTTTCAGCATTGCCAAGACATGCTGTATTGGAAGGACCCCCGGTAAGGCGGTTACTGATCCCGTGACCGAATTCATGCGTTACCACGCCATTATCTAGATCTCCGTCCTTTTGCGGATTTCCGCTCCACAAATACATTTGCATCCTTCCGCTGGTTCCGTCGGGCGGGGTGCCAAAATTCGCATTATTCGTTCCGCCGCCATCCTGAGCATCTGCCATTACAAGATCATTTCCCTGTCCGCCCCTGCCAAGATTATTTGCCTGGAAATTTCCAGCTGCTTCATCAAATCCATATTGATAAGTAATATCATGAATGATATTGTTCCAGTAAAAAAGATTGGTGATGGCAAATTGCTGGTTTTGTGATGGTGTTGTTTGTGTAGGAGTAGCGGCAAAATTGGGTGTAAAATTAAAGGTCAGCGGATCAGGTGTTGTAGTGGAAGTGGCAGGTGTTCCTGTGCCGTTATTTCCATTCCGGTCTTCCTGGGCCCAAACATTATTACCTCTTGTATAGTTGAAATCAATGGTTCCGTTGTTATGCCATTTTAAGGTAGTTGCGTTGCCGGGTGCGCTTATCCAGGGATCAGTTCTTAGCGAAGGTGTTCCACCGGGGTGTGTAGGACTTTCATACGGGAACGGAACAACGCGATAGGTAACAGAATTAACAACTGATGGACTTTCATTTGAAACATCAGCTGAAGGACTGAAAAATTTAAAAGAATTATTGTTAATCTCCTGGTGATTATCATTGCAATCATTGGTATTGCCGGCGGCTGGTTTATCCCAATTGCAATAAACTGTAAGATTACTTACTCCTACGGTTGATTTATCTACTGCATTTATTCTCACCAGCCAATAATCAGGAGTAGTTACAGGTATAATGTATACCTGCCATGCCAGCTCAACTTTTTTGCCGTCTTCAACGGGTACCCACATTAATTCGGCAGTGATTGCCTGCCTGGAAATTCCCATGTCATCAAACGATATCAAATGACCATTTTTTTCACTGCCTGTTACCAGTGGTTGTCGCAAAGCCGCCAGCTTCCTGTCTGCGATAGCAGCATTTACAGCTGCTTCCGGAGAAACTGAAGGAATGCCCGTATTCCCTTTTACCTTTTTTTCAATACTGGGAATGCGACCCCCTGATTTGGATACCAGCTGGTCATTTTTAAACGCCAGTACCTGCAGTTGATTAAATACGGGAAGATCTTTGTAGGATTGCTGAAGATAAACAAGGCGTATACCCGCAGTTTTGTCAAAATACGAGTCGCTGACAATAATATTGGCCAGGTCATTATTTGATAATCCAATTGATGCGGCATTCTTATTAACAAGCTGCAATGCAATTGTTTTATCATCCTGTGCTTTAATGAAGAGAGCGCTCAATGTAGTAATAACAAGGAGTAAAGTTTTTTTCATAAATGCGTATGAGTTTTTACAGAAAAAATGCCGGCTAATTGGTGATTTTAAAAACCTGGCAAGTGATTTTAAGGGCGGAAAATTAATGCTTTTTTGCAAGAATCCCGGCCCCCGACCTGAATAAAATAAACTTCTTGCAAATTCATTTTTAGAGGAGATTTAAGCTCTTTAGCAGATAATTTTAGTCATTTTCACGAATATATGCTGATACACCATTTTGTAAAACCTGCGAGTACAAGTTTGGTTATGTTTTATTATGAAAAGCAACGATATTTTTTCGATATGAATCGCTCTTTTTTTTGCCATTCCAGCCATCAACCCCTACCTTTGCAGCCGATTTTAAATATCCATTGTTAAACGGTTGAAACATAGTAAAAAAACTGATTTTACCGGGTAACTCAAATCAACTTACATATTATGGTAGAAATAAAACCAGATGAGATTTCGGCGATTCTCCGCCAGCAGTTAAGCAACTTCAATGCAGGAGCAAGTTTGGAAGAAGTTGGTACGGTATTACAGGTAGGAGATGGAATCGCACGTGTGTATGGCCTGAATAATGTACGTTCAGGTGAGCTCGTGGAATTTGAAAATGGCGTAAAAGCCATTGCGCTTAACCTTGAGGAAGATAATGTAGGGGTTGTATTAATGGGCGACAGCAGCCAGATCAAAGAAGGTGATAAAGTAAAACGTACTTCACAGATCGCTTCCATTAAAGTAGGAGATGGTATGAGCGGAAGGGTTATCAATACATTGGGTGAGCCAATTGATGGCAAAGGACCTATCAAAGGAGAACTGTATGAAATGCCCCTGGAGCGCAAAGCGCCCGGTGTAATTTTCAGGGAGCCGGTAAAAGAGCCACTTCAGACAGGTATTAAGGCTATTGATGCGATGATCCCCATTGGTCGTGGGCAGAGAGAATTGATCATCGGTGATCGCCAGACCGGTAAAACTGCCATTGCTGTTGATACCATTATCAATCAGAAGGAATTTTATGAAGCCGGTAAACCGGTATACTGCATATATGTGGCGATCGGTCAGAAGGCTTCCACCATTGCAGGAATAATGAAAACACTGGAAGAAAACAACGCAATGGCGTATACCACTATCGTTGCAGCTTCTGCCTCAGATCCTGCACCATTGCAGTTCTATGCGCCATTTGCCGGTGCTGCGATTGGTGAGTTTTTCCGTGACACCGGAAGGCCGGCCCTGATCATTTATGATGATCTTTCAAAACAGGCAGTTGCTTATCGTGAAGTTTCTTTGTTACTCCGCCGTCCCCCAGGTCGCGAAGCATATCCCGGAGACGTGTTTTATCTTCATAGCCGTTTATTGGAAAGAGCTGCAAAAGTGGTGTCTAAAGATGAAATTGCCCGCCAGATGAATGATCTTCCCGCCTCTATAAAGCATATGGTAAAAGGAGGAGGTTCATTAACAGCACTTCCCATCATTGAGACACAGGCCGGCGACGTATCAGCATATATTCCCACCAATGTGATCTCTATTACGGATGGCCAGATATTTCTTGAAAACAACCTGTTTAATGCAGGGATTCGCCCGGCGATCAACGTAGGTATTTCTGTTAGCCGCGTCGGCGGAAATGCACAGATCAAATCAATGAAGAAAGTTGCCGGTACATTGAAACTTGACCAGGCACTTTACCGCGAATTGGAAGCGTTTTCAAAATTCGGTGGAGACCTGGATGCCGCGACCAAAAGCGTAATTGATAAAGGTGCACGCAATGTGGAAATCTTAAAACAGGCACAATACACTCCTTTTTCTGTAGAGAAACAGGTAGCGATCATCTATCTTGGTACACAGGGATTGCTTAAAAATGTTCCCGTAAAAAATGTAAGAGCATTTGAAGAAAATTTCCTCATGGAAATGGAAAATAAGCACCCGGAAATACTGGCAGAATTCAAGAAAGGAAATCTTCCTGAAGATGGACTTAAAAAAATGTCCGAGCTTGCCAATAATTTAGCTGCCCGTTATAAATAATCAATACGAACCTGTTTATTAAAAAAGAGCAAATCATTTCTGCATTTGCTCTTTTTTTATGTAACAATGAGTCGTCCTACCTGCGTCCCCTTTCTTCTTTGAGTTTTAATGACCATGATCCATTTCCTGCTATCAGGAAATATACCAGTAACAACAATACAATGATCGTTAAAAACAAGTCAGAATAAGGCCTTGCGAGTTTATCACCTGAAGCAAGGAAAAAAAGCGCTGCAATAAGAATAGGAATTTGCAGCAGGCATGCATAGCGGGTATAAAAACCTGTAGCGATTAATATACCACCTAAAATATGTGCAAACACAACAAAATGATCTATGATGATCAGGTTAAAATCGCCAAACGGTGACTTGTTTCCCATTATGCTTACCAGCTCACCTGAATTTTGAAGAAAATCTATTCCTTTATAACAAAGAAACAAGCCTAAAGCAATCCTGATAATGTCGAGCCATTTTGGATGATGACTGTCACCCCAATTCTCTATTCGATGAAGGAGGTTCATACAGTAAATTTTTATTATAAAGAACTATGTAAAAATTACTACTATTTTTCATTTTTTACAAGGCTTTGTTAAGATTTAACATTGAAAACAACAAGATAAAAAACCAAAAAGACTGATTCCTCTTTTTTGACTTCAAATTTTCCTTCCATTTGCTATTTTGTCAGTTCACGGCGGGGGAATGCTTTTTGCTTAATTAATGGAAAAGTATATAATGACAATTGGAATTCTTGCCATATCTGTAATATTCATGATTCTTGGAATGGCTGTACAATTTAAGCTTAAGAGTAAGTTTGCTGAATATGGTAAACTTCAAACCAGTAGTAATATGAGTGGACAGGAAGTGGCAAAAAAAATGTTGCGTGACAATGGTATCTATGATGTGCAGGTAACATCGGTGGAAGGGAGTCTTACAGATCATTATGATCCGATCAAAAAAACAGTAAATCTAAGCAGTGATGTTTTTGAAAGCAGGAGTATTGCTGCTGCTGCAGTAGCGGCACATGAATGTGGACACGCAGTTCAGCATGCAACTGCTTATTCTATGCTTATGCTGAGAAGCAGGTTAGTGCCGGCCGTTCAGATCAGCAGCACATTGTCGCAATGGGTGATATTGGCAGGTGTAGGGTTTATGGGTTTTGGCGGTGGTAATGCTACTGTTTTACTCATTGGCATTGTACTTTTTGCTGTTACCACTTTGTTTGCGCTTATTACATTACCCGTGGAATTTGATGCATCAGCAAGGGCATTGCAATGGCTGAATAGTGCAAATATTACAACGCTTGCCGAAAAGGCAAAAGCAAAAGATGCACTAAAATGGGCTGCACTTACTTATGTTGTATCCGCATTGGCTTCCGTGGCAATGCTTGTACAGTATATATTAATATACCAGGGGAGGAGCAGAGATTAGGAAATCAACATACGAGGATAAGAAATACAGAATAAGAAAGTTACTAATCCCTTAAATTGCATAACTATCATCCGGTATACGGATAAACAGGATTAAAATCTACTCACATTAAACCATTACCAGTAAAATGAACTTTGGAAAAGAATTTGAAAAATATGCCATAAAACATACAGGCATCAGCAGCAACACACTTCATGGGTACATTAACCATAATGTTACCAATCTCACTCCTAATATTATTGAAGAACGCCCTATGAATATTGCCGTAATGGATGTGTATAGCCGTTTGATGATGGACAGGATCATTTTCCTCGGATATCCCATAAATGATGAAGTGGCCAATATTGTAACAGCACAACTGCTTTTTCTTGAAAGCACCGATCGCACAAGGGATATACAAATGTATATTAATAGTCCTGGTGGAAGTGTGTATGCAGGGCTCGGTATGTATGATACCATGCAGTTTATTTCACCCGACATTGCCACTATATGCACAGGCATGGCAGCAAGTATGGGAGCAGTATTGATGTGTGCAGGAACAAAAGGCAAAAGAACTGCGTTAAAACATAGTCGTATTATGATGCATCAGCCCAGTGCAGGTGCAGGGGGCCAGGCAACCGATATTGAAATAACTGTAAATGAAATCAGGAAAATCAAAAAAGAACTATTTGAAATCATTGCTCATCACACCGGTCAGCCATTTGAAAAAGTAGCACAGGACAGCGATCGTGATTATTGGATGACATCAACTGAAGCAAAAGAATATGGTCTCGTTGACGAAGTTCTTTTGATGAACCCTAAAAAAAATAAAAAAGATTAAACCTCCTACAAAGAATTTTCACAACATTAAACAATATTCAACCTAATTAAATAAAATGAACCTATATCAAAAGAATATCAGGCAAGACGATGAAGATAGTCCGCTTTCAACTCCGGAAAATCCGATGGAAAAAATGATGAGTGGATGGATGTTTGACAAAAAATTTATTGAACAACGCAAAGTGTTTTTATGGGGAGCAGTTGATGATAAAAGCGCCAAAGACATTACTGACCGGTTGCTGTATCTGGAAGCATTGGATCCGGGAAAAGACATAACATTCTACATTAACAGCCCGGGCGGTCTTGTTACCAGTGGAATGGTAATTTATGATACAATGCAAATGATCACATCCCCGGTGAATACTGTTTGTATGGGGATGGCAGCAAGCATGGGAAGTATATTACTAAGTGGCGGTGCTAAAGGAAAACGTTATATTTTCCCGCATGGTGAAGTAATGATTCATCAGCCCAGTGGCGGCGGACGAGGTACGAGTGCAGACCTTGAAATCATGGCTGTGCAGATGCAAAAGACCAAAGAAATGGGTGCAAAAATATTGGCGGAAAATTGTGGCCAGACGTACGAAAAGGTTATGAAGGATTTCGATAGGGATTACTGGATGAATGCAAATGAATCCGTTACTTACGGCATTGTAGATAAGATCTTGGACAAATTTTGATTTAAACCAAATGAATAATTAAACCCTGCCAGGAGAGCAGGGTTTTTGTTCCTGCCGGCACCGGGAGACCGTAAATTCCACATTAAATTATCCGTTGTTAAACATTCGCATAAAAATCAGTGTTTTAATTAGGTTTACTATCTTTGTACACCGGTTTGAAGCCGACTTAAATCCCTGCTATGGCTAAACAACAAATATTGCATTGCTCCTTTTGTGGACGAAGCCGCGATGAAGTAAAAATCCTGATTGCAGGACAGGACGGTCATATATGTGAGAACTGTGTGGAACATGCGCAGGAGATCATTTCTCAAGAGCTTTCAACTACCAGCGATACTAAATCTACCGGATCATCTGCATACAAGCTTACGGTTAAAAAACCTGTAGAGATCAAAAAATTCCTCGACGAATATGTAATCGGACAGGATGATGCAAAGAAAATACTTGCGGTAGCAGTATACAATCATTATAAAAGGCTTAATCAAAAAATTGAGAATGATGTTGAGATTGAAAAAAGCAACATCATTATGGTGGGAGAAACCGGAACAGGAAAGACCCTGTTGGCTAAATCAATTGCCCGCATGCTTAATGTTCCTTTCGCTATTGTAGATGCAACGGTATTTACAGAAGCAGGTTATGTAGGAGAGGATGTTGAAAGTATGCTTACCCGTTTGCTGCAATCATGCAATTATGATGTGGCTGCAGCTGAAAGAGGAATCGTTTATATAGATGAGATTGATAAGATAGCGCGAAAGAGTGATAACCCTTCCATTACACGGGATGTAAGTGGTGAAGGGGTACAACAGGGATTATTAAAGTTGCTGGAAGGAAGTGAAGTACTGGTGCCACCCCAGGGCGGCCGCAAACATCCTGAACAAAAACTAATCAAGGTAAATACACAGAATATACTTTTTATTTGCGGTGGTGCTTTCGATGGAATAGACCGCATTATTGCAAGAAGGGTGAATACCAATGCAATTGGATTTAATGTGAATAAAGAAATGCAGGAATACCAGCATAAGAACCTGTTGCAATTTATAAATTCAGTTGATCTTAAACATTTTGGCCTGATTCCCGAATTGCTCGGCCGGTTACCCGTTGTTACTTATTTGAATCCCTTAGATGCAGATACACTTCGGAACATTCTTACTGAACCAAAAAATTCCCTCATCAAACAATTTACCCGGTTATTTGAACTGGAAGGAATTGCCCTGAAATTCGAACCCGCGGTGTTTGATTTCATGGTGGAAAAAGCATTAGAATACAAACTCGGCGCCCGCGGTTTACGAAGCATTTGTGAAGGAATACTTACTGATGCTATGTATGAACTTCCTTCTCAAAAAATAAAGAATTTCGATGTTTCACTGGAATATGCTACCCGTAAATTCAATACAACCAAGCTAAGCATGCTTAAGGTTGCTTAATCTTTTAAACCTGATTTTTTTATATCTGCCGGTACATTTGTTACCGGCTTTTTTTGATTATTATATTTGGGTGTTTGTTTGATTTCAACTTATTTTCGCCGGGTATTGGTTCATGAATATTCAATATCAACACTAAAATTTTAAAGACGAATGGTAGATGTAATTCTGGGTTTGCAATGGGGAGATGAAGGCAAAGGTAAGATCGTGGATTATTTTGCAAAAAACTATGACCTGATCGCGAGATTCCAGGGAGGACCAAATGCTGGTCATACACTGTATGTAAATGATAAAAAAGTAGTGCTGCACCAAATCCCCAGTGGAATTTTTCATGAGAATAAAACAAACCTGATTGGAAACGGTGTAGTACTCGATCCTATTACTCTTAAAAGAGAATGTGAAGCGGTTGCCTCACTGGGCGGAGATTATAAAACGAATCTTTTTATCAGTGAACGTGCACACCTTATACTACCTACCCACCGGGCATTGGATAAGGCCAGTGAAATGTCGAAAGGAAATGAAAAGATCGGGAGTACATTAAAGGGAATCGGACCGGCATATATGGATAAGACCGGACGTAACGGGCTCAGGGTAGGTGACCTGCTGGATAAAAATTTTACTACGCAATATATAAAGCTTCGCATGAAGCATCAGCGCCTGCTCGACAATTTTAGTTTCCAGGAAGATATCAGCAACTGGGAAGAGGAGTTTTTTGATGCACTTGAATTTTTGCGGGGTTTTAAAATTGTAAACGGCGAATATTTCATCAATGAAAAAATCAATGATGGAAAAAAAGTATTAGCTGAAGGTGCGCAAGGAAGCATGCTCGATGTTGACTTTGGTACTTTTCCTTATGTAACAAGCAGCAGTACCGTGTCGGCTGGTGTCTGTTCCGGATTAGGAATCGCTCCACAAAAAATTAAAGAGGTTATCGGGATTACAAAAGCATATTGCACGCGGGTGGGAAGCGGACCTTTTCCTACGGAATTATTAGATGCTACAGGAGATTTTCTACGAAATGCAGGCAATGAATTCGGAAGCACAACAGGACGTCCACGCAGATGTGGTTGGATTGACCTGGTAGCCCTGCAATTTGCATGTATGATCAATGGAGTTACACAAATTGTAATGACGAAGGCTGATATACTCGATTCACTGGAGGAATTAAAACTCTGCAGGAGCTATAGGATAAATGGAGAAGAAAAAAACTATGTACCGTTCCAGATGAGTCGCCTGAACATAGAAGCTGTTTATCAAACATTCCAGGGTTGGAATACTGATATTTCCGGCGTTAATGCATATGGCTCGATGCCCGAAAAAATGAAAACATATATTGCTTATATCAATAAATTTTTGGAGGTTCCCGTTAAATTTATAAGTAATGGCCCTGGCAGGGAACAAATTGTATCTGTATAAAACTAATATGAAAAAAAGCTAAAAAATATTTGGCTAATTGAAAAACCCGTTGAAATTTTACAACACAATCCCCGTTAATTATGGTATCAAAATCAGAGAACGAAAAAAAGAATACTTCTAAGAAAACAGCGACTCCTAAGAAAGTTGAAACAAAGAAGTCTCCTTCAAAATCAAAAGCTGATGAAGATGAAGACGACGATGATTTGAATGAAGCGGATCCTGATGAGAAAAAATCTGTTAAATCAAAAACTACATCAAAGAAAAGTGCAGACGATGAAGATGAGGAAGATGACGTAGAAGTGGCCGATGATTGGGATAAACCAGATGAAGACGATAACTGGGATCCTGATTTTGATGAGTTCGATATTCCTAAATCAAAAGGAAAGAAAACTCCCGCCGGAACAAAGAAGCCGAAAGGGGATGACGAATTTGGCCCGGATGAGGATTTTAAGGATCTTGGTCTTTTCGATGATATGAATGATGATGCTGGGGGATATGATGATGATGATTTTTAAAATTGCGAGTGAAAAATATAACTGCACGATTTTCTATACAATCAACCAATGCGCTTAAGATAAAAATGTTGAACTGGGCAAAACAGTTCAACATTTTTTGTTTACTGGATAACAATGAATATCATTTTGAAGAACCTGGTTTTGAATGTTTGCTCGCCGCAGGTTGTAAACAATCTGTTTTATTAGAACATCCTGTTTCTTTTGAAACTTTACAATCCTTTCACGTCGCTTATCCCGGCTGGCTTTTTGGCCATTTTAATTATCCATCTCCAACAAAAGATGATACAGGTTTCCCCGCAGGATTTTTTTTTATACCACAAATTATCATACGGCTAACCAAAGAAGATATTTATATAGAATGCGAGGAAGGGGATCCCAGGAAAATATTTGAGAAGATCAATGCACAGGATGATTTTATTAAAAAAAGGATAAAGAATACAGTTGCTGTTCAAAGCAGGTTCCCCAGGCAGTCGTACCTGGATATTATTCATTCACTCAAGGAACATATTCACAGGGGAGATTGTTACGAGATCAATTTTTGCCAGGATTTTTTCTCTACCGATGCACAACTGGATCCTTTTTTTCTTTATTACAGGCTTAATGAAGTTTCGCCGAATCCTTTCGCTGGCCTTTACCGGGTGAATGACAAATACTGCATTTGTGCAAGTCCCGAAAGATTTATAAAAAAATCCGGCCAAACCATCATCTCTCAGCCTATTAAAGGAACGAGTAAAAGGAACCTTTCAAATACCCGGGCAGATGCGGAAAGCAAAGAATATCTTTTAAACAATACTAAAGAAAAAAGTGAAAATGTGATGGTGGTTGATCTTGTAAGAAATGATATGAGCAGGGTATGTACGGAAGGATCGGTTTTTGTAAAGGAATTGTTTGGCGTTTATGCGTTCCCGCAGGTATATCAAATGATCAGCACCATCCAGGGTACCGTTAGCAAAACATTGCCATGGACAAAAATCATTGAAGCATGTTTTCCGATGGGATCTATGACCGGCGCTCCTAAAACGAAAGTAATGGAGTTGATTAATCGTTATGAAACTTATTCAAGAGGCTTGTTCTCGGGTGCAATCGGTTATATAACACCGCAGGAAGATTTTGATTTCAATGTTGTGATCCGGAGCCTCTTCTTTAATGAATCAAAAAAATACCTTTCTTTTAAAGCAGGGAGTGGTATTACATTTTATAGCGACCCTGTTCTCGAATACGAAGAATGCATGGTGAAAGCTTCTGCTATTATAAGCATTCTCGAAGAAAATTAACGGGGTTTTCTTTTTGTCTTTATTGTTTTTAATGGAGCCGTTGGCGGGGTCATTGAATTATTATCATCTAACAGCAATTGAACACATTCATTTAGTATCTGGTACTTATTTGCCAGGAACAATTTCATTTTATCTGCCGGCAGTAACAGATTGAATTGGCCTGTCTCCGCCAGTTTAGTATCCAGGTTTGGATTATAGCGGTTAAATTCTGCGATATCAAGTGAAAGATTTCTGGCAATTACAAGCGAATTATATTTTCCCGAAATGCTTTGAGTAACGCTGTTCTTTTTTTCTTCTGCGCTTAACGCCGGTATACTATTCGCCCCTTTATTATAAAAATCACCGGGTGCGGCTTCCATTACATAATGTGTGGCAATAAATTTTTTTACATGATTGCGGCTTTCCAATGGCAGGTAATATTGCAGGGACCAGAAATCGCGGCTGCCACTTTTTTTGATCGCATCATAAACGCGACCGGGCCCACCATTATAAGCTGCAATTACCAATAACCAGTCATGAAGATTCCTGTATAATTGCAACAGGTATCTTGCAGCCGCATGCGTGCTTTTAAAATAATCCTTTCGTTCATCGGCATTCCTGTTTACAATGAGACCTAAATTTCTTGCGGTGTACGGCATAAACTGCCAGGGACCACTTGCTCCCACCCAACTTGTGGCGCCAATATTTAAATTGCTTTCAATCACAGCGAGATATTTTAATTCTTTTGGCAAGCCGTATTGTCCAAAAATATTATCAATGAGATTAAAATAAGGTATACCCCATCCTTTCATTTTTATCAGTGCATTGCTGTGCTGCTTTAAATAATCCTGCATGTACAGTTCTGCATTTGGGTTAACCTGCGAAGCATAAGATGCAGCGGGGTTATACCTGAATTGGGTGAACAGGTTTTTAAATCCGTATTTGGTAAGTTGGCTGAGATATTGCACCTTATCTTTTTGAGGCGTAGCATTGTTCCCAATCACTTCGCTAATAAGTTTGTTTTCAACAACAGTATCTTCTTTAAGTGTATCCTGCAAAATGTCGTTGTTTTGAGGAACCTGGTACAAATGGCAATTTCCTTTTGTTGAATACAAAAGACAGAATGGTATCAGTATGCTGAGTAAAATTTTCATTAATTCAGGATGCGGCAGGGGTTGTTTCCTGTTGCATAAGCATATCAGAAAATTGCAGTAAAGTTAACTCATCCTCTTTATTTGCCATTACCTGCAAACCAAATGGCAAGCCATTGCTGTGCCTGAATATGGGAATTGAAATGGCAGGAATTGCTGTGAGGTTAGCGAATACCGTAAATATATCTGCCAGGTACATTGCAATCGGATCTTTATCTTTTTCGCCAAGAGGAAATGCAGTGGAAGGACTGGTAGGCAGAATTACAAGTTCATAGTTTTTAAAAACAAGGGATATATGATCCTGCAACAATTTCCTTACCTGTTGGGCTTTATTGAAATAAGCGTCATAAAACCCAGCGCTTAACACAAAAGTACCCATCATGATTCTTTTCTGAACTTCTTTGCCAAATCCTTCACTCCTGTTTTTCAGATAAAGGTCCGCTAAGTCGCTTACTTCATTACCGGTGTGATATCCATACCGGATACCATCATAACGGGACAGATTACTGCTCGCTTCTGCGGTTGTAAGCACATAGTACGTAGGTACAATATAGTCCAGCAGGTTGAAATCGATCTCTTCCACGGCGTGGCCATGTTTTTTTAACCGGTTGATAAGTTGAAGCAATGATCCTGATATTTCTTTATCAAGAGACGGATGATTCAATGCTTGTTTAAAATACGCTACCCGGTATTTTTTATTTACCGGTAAGGTATAGGCGCTTATTTTTTCTACACTACTTTTTGTGTTCATAGTACTGTCATGCACATCAGGCCTACTAATAACTTCCAGCAAAAGAGAGATATCCCGTATTGATTTTCCAAATATGCCAATCTGGTCGAAAGAAGAGGCATAGGCGATCAGGCCATATCTCGAAATGGTGCCATAACCAGGTTTTAATCCAATAATGCCACAGAAACCGGCAGGCTGTCTCACAGAGCCACCCGTATCGCTACCCAGACTTAGCATACACATATCTGCCTGTACTGCTACTGCGCTTCCGCCGGAAGATCCACCTGGTACCCTGGTATGATCCAGTGCATTGAGTACAGGCCCATATACAGAATTTTCATTTGTGCTTCCCATGGCAAATTCATCGCAGTTGCATGTGCCGATGATGATTGCTTCTTCATCCAGGAGGTATTGAACTGCAGAGGCATTGTAAAGGGAAACGAAGTTTTTCAATATACGTGATGAAGCTGTTACCCTATGTCCTTTAAAACAGATCACATCCTTTAAAGCGATCACTACACCATGGAGCTTTTTTTGGGACACCCCTTCTTTCCTTTTTTTATCCAGCACGGCTGCAGCTCCGAGCGCTTCAGATTCATATACTTCCACGAATGCATTGAAGGTCTGCTGTGCTTTTATCCGGGCCAGATAATATTCCACTGCTTCAACGCAATTCGTACGACCTTTTTGAAGATCAAGTTGATATTGAGAAATATTGCTGAAAGAGAACATCCGGTAGGCGATTATATGCAATCAGCCGAAGAATGCTTCTGATCTCAGGAATTTGAGATGTTGCACACTCTTCGGCTGAAAAGTTGTTTTTAAGATTATTTTACTGTGTAACTTCTTTCTTGGTGTCTTTTTCTTTCATTCCCTCTTCAATCTCTCCTTTTACACTGTTTTTAGCGTCATTGAATTCCCGCATACCACGACCTATACCTCTCATGAGATCTGGAATTTTTTTACCACCAAAAAAGAGGAGAACCACCAGTAAGATCAATATCCACTCGCTGCCACCCGGCATTGACAAGAGAAATATTGAATTCATGTAAGTCAATAACATAAAATAAATTTGAAAGGCAAAGATATGCGTTTTTTAGGCATAACATAGCAGAGGCTTATAACCTTCAAAAAGTTTAACAGCGTTCATTTGTTGTACACATGTTTCAAAATAATTAGCCACAGTTTTTCAGGCGATAAAAGTCGTGCCTGTTTGCGTTTATCTAATATATTTTCCGCACCGGGCTTTGCCGTTTGCAGCTTCGTACGGACTAATTCCCCTTGCACAGGAAATACAGAAAAGAATAGTGCAGGTAACAACGATTGCAAAAAAGATGTTCTTCCTCATGGTAATAGCATTACATGGTTAAAAATTGGTAAGCCGTAAACTTTGGGAAGCTTTGCAGAGGAGCATGAGGATTGAGACAGCTAAAATAGCTTTCTAACCGGGGATTTGCAAGCAAACAATCAATAAAAAAAGCGAAAATTCAGATTTTCGCTTTTTTTCAGGAACTTATAAGTAAATAAATTTATGATTTAGGAGCCACCGCCATTCTTTTCTCTTTAATACGGGCACTTTTACCACTTCTTTCGCGGAGGAAGTATAATTTAGCACGTCTCACACGACCTACCTTATTCAATACAATACTCTCAATATTAGGCGAATAAACAGGAAATAGACGTTCAACACCCACGCCATCGCTGATTTTGCGAACAGTAAAAGTAGCGGTAGAACCCGTACCCTGACGCTTGATTACATCCCCCTTGAAGCTCTGGATACGCTCTTTATTACCTTCAATGATTTTATAATTTACAGTGATATTATCACCTGCTTTAAATGAAGGGTGGCTGGCTTTTTTGGTCAATTGCTCGTGAACAAATGCTATAGCGCTCATATTCTTTGTTTTTAACGGACGGCAAAGGTAGGGGGAAAAGTTGAAATTTGGAAGTTTAAAACTGAAAACTTTGGAAGTTTTTGAACGACTTCTGATGTTACTTAAGAATCCCTATTCAATGAATAATGCCCAATTTTCAGAAAAGTTAAACTGAAAAATGGGCATTGAATATTTTGAATTGGAAAAACACTTACCGGGCGATATTGACTGCCCGTTTTTCCCTTATCACCGTCACTTTAATTTGACCGGGAAATGTCATTTCTTCCTGTATTTTCTGTGCGATTTCGAAGCTTAGTTTATCACTATCTCCATCAGTAACCTTGTCAGCTTCAACAATTACCCTGAGTTCTCTGCCGGCCTGGATGGCATAGGCTTTTTCAACGCCTGGATAGCCGAGGGCGAGATTTTCAAGATCCTTGATTCGCTGAAGATATTGCTGCATGATCTCCCTTCTTGCACCCGGCCTCGCACCACTGATGGCATCACAGGCCTGTACAATAGGAGAGATAACATATTTCATTTCCATTTCGTCGTGATGTGCACCAATCGCATTCACCACTGCAGGATTTTCACCATATTTTTCTGCCAGTTTTGCTCCCAATAATGCATGGCTTAATTCAGTCTCTTCGTCGGGAACTTTGCCAATATCATGCAGCAACCCTGCACGTTTGGCGAGCTTTGGATTCAGGCCCAGTTCAGAAGCCATAATCGCACAAAGATTGGCTGTTTCCCGGCTATGCATAAGGAGGTTCTGGCCATAAGAGGAACGGAAACGCATCCTGCCAACCATTCTCACCAATTCTTTGTGAAGGCCGTGAATACCCAATTCCAGCACTGCTCTTTCACCGATCTCCATAACCTGGTCCTCGAGCTGCTTTTTTGTTTTTTCAACTACCTCTTCAATACGGGCGGGATGAATGCGTCCATCTGCTACCAGCCGTTGCAACGAAAGACGGGCAATTTCACGGCGCAATGGATCAAAAGACGACAATACAATAGCTTCAGGTGTATCATCAACGATCAGGTCAACACCAGTAGCAGCTTCAATTGCACGAATATTTCTTCCTTCCCTGCCTATGATGGATCCTTTGATCTCATCACTTTCAAGATTGAATACAGTAATGGAATTTTCTATGGCCTGCTCTGCCGCAGTACGCTGGATCGTTTGAATGACGATCTTACGGGCTTCTTTATTTGCTTTTTGTTTGGATTCCTCGATGATTTCCTGCTGAATAACGAGTGCTTTTGTATGAGCTTCCTGTGTAAGACTTTCGATCAGCTGTGCTTTTGCTTCTTCAGCAGAAAGACCTGCTACTTTTTCGAGACGACGAATATGTTCTTCCTGGTGTTTTTCCAGTTCTGTTCTTTTGATATTTACGACTTCGATCTGGCGATTCAGATTTTCTTTAATAGCATCATTTTCCTTCAACTGCTTTTCCAGATTCGCCTCTTTTTGATTGATGCTTTGTTCTTTTTGCTTGATGCGGTTTTCACTCTCACTGAGCTTTTGAGTACGCTGCATCACCTCCCGGTCGTGTTCGGATTTAAGCTGAACGAATTTTTCTTTTGCTTCAAGTAGCTTTTCTTTTTTGAGGGTTTCCGCCTGGAGCTGTCCGTCGGAAATAATCTTGTGCGCCTGTAACTCTGCTTCTTCAATGATCTTCTTGGTGTTCTTTGCAAAAAGGATTTTACCCAGGATGATGCCCACAATTAATGCGGCCACCCCTATGATGATGGAAATTATATTCAGTTCCATGAAAAATTAATGTTTTTAGCTGATTCACAATATTGTACATCTATTTGTCTCAGTTGATTGAGTAAGACGGTTAATAGGCGAAGATATGGATTTTGTGCGAAGATTTCGTCAATACCAAAATCACAAACAGCGTATATAAAACTGAAATAGGAATAGTAAAAATTAAACGGGAGAACACTAAAGTGCTTTGTCAAGTTGAGCTTCCAGTTTTTGAAGACTGGTGGCAAGTTGCTCCATCTCTACCGATGAATTGCCGCTATCACCTGTCTGGGTTGCATACCAGATGATCACCATCGCGATATAGTCCTGCATATCCTTGCCGGCAAACTGCGTTTTGAATTCAATGATCTTATCATTAATACCCTTAACAGTTTTGCGTACTGCTTCTTCATCTTCGGGACTCGTACGGATACGATAAGTTCTGTCGGCGATCAGTATATTAACGGGGATGAGTTCCTGCGGCATGTTGTGGGTGTTTTATTCGCTTAACAAAGCAATGCATTTATCAATTTCGCGGATGTATTTGTTGATGGTTTGCTCAAACGCTTTTTTATCTGCATCATTCAAATTCCCGGCTGCAGATTTAAGAATGTACTGCTGTTCTTCGAGTACTTTTATTTTTTTTTCATTCGAATCCTGTTGTTCCCGGAGTTGCAAAATGGTTTTTTGATGCTGCTCGGATTCTTTAACCAGCGAACTGTGCTTTTTAAGCAGGTCCTGCAGCTTTACCTGTATCCTGCTGATATGTGTTTGTACCTGTTCCAATGTTATTTTATTTTCTGATTTCTGCTTTCAAAGATGTTTCGTAACCCGAAACGATCTTATTCATAAATGAATCAATCTCTTTATCGGTGAGTGTTTTTGTTTCATCCAAAAAAGTAAAACTCACCGCCATTGATTTTTTACCGGCACCGAGTTTTTCACTTTCAAAAATATCAAACAACTCCACAGATCTCAATTGCTCTATTTTACTGGATAAAGCTATTTGCTCTACCTGACTATATGAAACATTTTTATCCACCACCACCGCCAGGTCCCTGTTTACAACCGGGAATTTACTGATTTCCCTATAACGGATCTGCTTTGATTGTTGTCCCAATAACAGGTCCCAGTCAATATCTGCAAAATACACAGGGGATTTGATGTCGGCTTGCTTTAATATTTTTTCCGATACTTCACCAAACAGGCCAATAACAGTATTTCCCATTTTTATTTCGCTGCCGGTTTTAAACTGGTCGCCTGATACAGGAAGCATCACTGGTTTCGCAGGCATGGTTAGCTGGAATATGTTTTCCAGGATTCCTTTCAGATAATAAAAATCTGCCTTTTGAGGCTTCAGTTTCCAGCTTGTTTCTTCGAAGCTTCCACTGATATAAATAGCCAGGTGATTTAATTCTTTATACCCGTTTTCTTTATTGGTAGAATAGGTTTTCCCGAATTCAAATAACCGAAGATTGTTATTTTTCCTGTTGAGATTATGTGCAATTACCTGCAAACCGCTTTGTAACATTTCCGGGCGCATCATATCCAGGTCCGCACTAAGGCTGTTGATCATCTTAACCGATTTCGCCAATACGGCTTTGTCATAAAAAGCACTATTGGTAATGCTATTGGTAAATATCTCATAGAAGCCAAGCCCGGCAAGGTAATTCGAAAGTTTTTCCCGGATGGTGTAACTCCGTTTATCTTTTTCTACTGAAGGGCTGATTTGGATGCTTGCAGGAATTTCAATATTATCCAAACCATCTATTCTCATGATCTCTTCCACGAGATCGGCGGGAATATTGATATCCGGTTTGCTAAAAGGGGCCGCAGTTTCCAATCCCTTATTATCGTCTTTTATAATGTCGAAACCCAGCTGTGAAAGAATATTTGTAACATCTTCATTGGGATATTTCTTTCCGCTCAGTTTTTTTAAATAGTCATATGAAAGCGCAACGATTGTTTTTTGTAACGGGTGAGGATAGATATCAATAATATCTCCTGCAATTCCTCCTCCTGCGATTTCCAGAATCAACAAGGCAGCCCTTTTAAGTACATTCACCGTGTTGCTGATATCTATTCCTTTCTCAAATCGTGTTGCAGCATCCGTGCGGAGATCATGCCTCACCGAGGTCCTGCGGATATAAGTCGGATTGAACCATGCACTTTCCAAAAAGATATTTTTTGTTTGAGAGGTTACACCACTATTAATGCCTCCATAAACGCCCCCGATGCACATTGGTTCAGTGGCGCTGCAGATCATTAAATCATTTGCAGAAAGTTTTCTTTCTTTTTCATCCAGTGTTTTAAAGAGGGTGCCTTCTGCAACATTTTTTACGATGATTCTATTGCCCGATATCATGTCTTCATCAAATGCATGTAATGGCTGACCGGTTTCATGCAGAATGAAATTGGTGATATCAACAATATTATTAATGGGCTTAAGGCCGATGCTCTTTAATTTTTTCTGTAACCATTCAGGGCTACTGTTTACCGTTATACCGAATATACTCAACCCGCTGTATCGCCTGCAAGCTTCTTCATTTTCTACTGATACCTGCAGTTTTGAGGGCTTGATCCCGGTGGGAAACTTTGCGGGATAAGGCATTTTCACCTGTGCCGGTTTCCGGCTATGGTAAGAAATCCATGCACATAGATCTTTTGCAACCCCCAGGTGGCTCATGGCATCCATGCGATTGGGAGTAAGTCCTATTTCAAAAATATAATCCTGGTAAGGTTTAAATAGTTCGGCTATAGCTGTACCTGGCCTGGTTTCGGGGGGAAGTATCTTAATGCCATCATGTCCTTGTCCCAGGCCGATCTCATCTTCTGCACAGATCATTCCTTCACTTGCAGCTCCCCTGATAGTTGCTTTTTTTATGGTAAAAGGTTCACCCGACGTTGGATAAATCGTACAACCCACGGGGGCAACGATAACTTTTTGTCCTGATGCAACATTGGGAGCACCGCACACAATCTTCAATAATTTTTCATCGCCTGTAGATACGGTTGTGAGCCGGAGTTTGTCTGCATCAGGATGCTTTTCACAACTGATTACTTCACCCACCACAAGCCCTTGTAATCCGCCTTTTATTTCCTCGAATTTTTCAATACTTTCTACTTCAAGGCCAATAGAAGTGAGGATGCCCGATAATTTTTCGGGCTCAATAACAACAGGAAGATATTCACTCAGCCAGTTATAGGAAATAGTCATGCAATATCAAAACTTTGGGTGGCGAAGATAGTTTTTTTCAGGCAGGTTTACAGGGGGCAAACAGCTGCAAATCCGGCATAATAGGCATTCCCGGTGATGTCATTCAAAATGAAGCAGCTTGTAAATGGTATACGTATTTTTTTTTCGTATTAACAAGTGAGAAAAAAGTCGGAAAGGTGAAAAAAATCAATAATTTATTTTTAATAATGTGTATAAAATACCCCGTTTTTCAGCCAGCACTGCAAACCTATTGTGAACAGCCCTGTTTATAAGCAGTTAATAAGCTAATTTTACCTGTGGATTGCAGGTGGAAAATCTCCCGGACAAAGTTAATAACAGGCAAATGTTAATATAAGATCACGTGTTTGCTTTTACCTTAGCCGCCTTGTTGAAATGATTGCACATTTTTACAGGACTTAACCCAAAACATTGCTGAAGAGAATTATGCAGAAAGTATTTAACCGCTGCCGTTATTTGAATCAGTATAACAGGACAACAACACATCTATGGAGTTCACAAATCTTAATAAAGGAAAAATAAGAAGAAAAACCGCCGTTGATTTAGGTACAATGGTATTTGGTAAAGTACCTCCACAGGCCAAGGAACTTGAAGAGGCTATTCTCGGTGCGATCATGCTTGAAAAAAGCGCATTCGATACCGTTGTAGAGATATTAAAACCGGAATGTTTTTATGTAGAAGCACATCAGCGCATTTACCAGGCAATGCAGGGACTTGCCATCAAGAGCCTTCCGATAGATCTCCTTACAGTTGTAGAAGAATTAAAACTCAGGGAAGATCTTGAATTTGTAGGTGGGCCCTATTATGTAACCAAGCTTACGAATTCTGTGGTTTCTTCTGCAAATATTGAAGCACACTCACGTATTGTATTGCAAAAATTTATTCAGCGGGAATTGATCCGCATCAGTGGAGAGATCATTGGAGATGCATATGAAGACAGCACCGATGTTTTTGATATGCTCGACGATGCAGAAAGTAAATTATTTGAAATCACCAATAATCACCTGCGTAAAAACTTCGATAGCATTGATACTGTATTGGTAAAAACCATACAACGCATCGAAGATATGCGCAACCGCCAGGAAGATATTACCGGGGTTCCTACGGGATTCGCTTCTCTCGATAAAGTGACCTATGGCTGGCAGCCAACCGACCTTATTATTCTTGCTGCAAGACCATCCGTTGGTAAAACTGCTTTTGCGCTTAACCTTGCCCGTAGTGCTGCCATGCACCCCACCAAACCTACAGCTATAGGCTTCTTCAGTCTTGAAATGAGCAGTGCCCAGCTGGTTCAGCGTATCCTGAGCGCAGAGAGCGAGATATGGCTTGAAAAAATTGCCCGTGGTAAACTCGAAGAGCATGAAATGAAACAGCTCTATAAGCGGGGAATAGAAAGACTTAGCAAAGCACCTATATTTATTGATGATTCTGCAGCGCTTAATATTTTTGAACTGCGTGCGAAATGTCGCCGCCTTAAGAATAAACACGATGTGGGTCTTATCATTATTGATTACCTGCAGCTCATGAGTGGAAGCGCCGACCGCAACAGTAATCGTGAACAGGAGATCAGTAAAATATCGCGTGATCTGAAAGGTCTTGCAAAGGAATTGCAGATACCCATCATTGCATTGTCGCAATTGAGCAGGGAAGTAGAGAAACGAAAAGAAGGAAATAAAATGCCGCAGTTAAGTGACCTGAGGGAATCCGGCGCCATTGAACAGGATGCAGATATGGTAATGTTCCTGTATCGCCCCGAATATTATGATATTGCCACCAATGAATTCGGTGAAAGCAATAAAGGAGAAACGCATGTAAAGATTGCCAAGCACAGGAATGGTAGCCTCGAAACTATAAAGCTTAAAGCATTATTGCATATACAAAAGTTCATTGAAGATGAAGGCGGCGAAGGATTTAATCCGGCCTTGCCTAAGGAAGGAAACTGGAGACCGGTTTCAGGTGCAGGAGGAGACGATGCAAGAATGTATATACAGAAAGGAAGCAAAATGAATGATGGTGAATTTGATGAAGAAACGCCATTTTAAAATGAAAAACCTATAATTGTGAATGGAGAATGGAAACAGTTCATTCTCCATTTTTATTTGTTAATCTATTTCTGCTATTTTAAACTATTGCTCAACTATTTTATTTTAAAAGTCCGGTGAATTTTTTTATAGTTATATTTAAATAGTATGTCTTTACCTTTCTTTTATATTAATGAGCTGGATAAGAATGCTGTTTCTTTTGTTTTGAATGAGGAAACATCCAGGCACGTCATCCAGGTTTTGCGCATGAAAATGGGACAGCATCTCCAGTTAACAGATGGAAAAGGCAATATCGTCAAATCAGTCATAACCGATGATCACAAAAAGAAATGCGTTGTTAGCAAACTTGATTTTAATCATATTTCCCGGTCTTCAAAAAAGATAATAATCGGTATATCGCTTGTAAAAAACAACAATCGTTTTGAATGGTTCCTTGAAAAGGCAACCGAGATCGGCGTTTCTGCAATTATCCCATTGATATGTGAAAGGACGGAAAAACAACATTTCCGCTTCGACCGCATGAATACTATTTTGGTAAGTGCGATGTTGCAATCCCAGCAGGCTTGGCTGCCGCAATTACATGAACCATTAGAATTAAAAAAATTCTGGAAAGCAAATTCAGACTACGAAAAATTTGAAAAATACATTGCATGGTGTGAAGACAGTAAGTCCAAGCTTCAGCTGTCATCTGTTAATGTAACCGGTTCTTCCATTATTTTAATAGGTCCTGAAGGTGATTTTTCAACAGCCGAAATCGCTGAAGCAATGGATCATGGTTACAAACCCGTTGCATTGGGAGAAACGAGGTTAAGAACAGAAACAGCTGGCATCGTGTCAGCCGTATTGTTACATGGCTAACTGGCCTCGTCTGAATAATTATTTTTGTTTTCATCCAGCCTCGGCTCATTCAGCTGAACAACTCTTTTTCTTTCAATTCTTTTTCTCATAACCATGTTGAGCATTTCAACCGCAAAAGAAAAAGCCATTCCGAAATAGATATAATTCTTGAGATGAAGATCATGTGCCTTATCAGCATCCCATCCTTCAATGATCAGACTGAGACCGATCATTACAAGGAAAGACAATGCGAGCATTTTTAAAGTAGGATGTTTATGAATAAACCCGGAGATCTTTGGACTGAAGAGAAACATAATGATCATAGCAATGATTACTGCTGCGATCATGATCTCAAGATACTGTGCTGTGCCGCCTGCGGTAATGATGCTGTCGAATGAAAAAACAGCATCAATCAGCATGATCTGTCCAATTGCTTTCCCGAGCGACAGGCGGGGTTGTTTATGTTGAATGGCATTTGGATCTTCCCCTTCAAGTTTATGATGGATTTCCATTACCGATTTATAGATAAGAAAAATACCCCCGGCCAACATTACAATGCTTGCCAAATCAAATCCTTTTCCAAAAACAGTAAATAATGCTTTTCCTTTTTGCAATAACAGCCAGCTTAATCCCATTAACAATAAAGAACGTGAAGTGATTCCTGTTATCATCCATATGCGCCTTGCATTGCTTTGTTCTTTTGCTGTTTTAAGCCGGTTCATGATAATGCTGACGAAAATCACATTGTCAATGCCGAGAACGATTTCCAGTATGACCAGTACAAAAAAACTGATGATGCCTTCGGATGTAAATAAATGGGCCATTAAAAATTTTGAGCTGGTTTTGTTTTTTACTTATTTGCTGCAAGATAGTTTGAAATTTTTTTAACAATCGCAGGTCCTTCATAAATGAAACCGGTCCACACCTGTATCAATGAAGCCCCGGCATTTATTTTTTCTTTTGCATCTGCGCCTGTAAAAATTCCACCACTACCTATGATAGTTATTTTTCCATTAGTTTTTGAATGAATATATCTTATCAGTTCTGTACTTTTTTCTTTCAATGGCATACCGCTTAATCCACCCGCACCAATTTTTTCAAGTTGAATTGTACCTGTTTCGAGATTATTTCGCATGATGGTAGTATTGGATACGATCAGTCCATCCAATTGAATCTCCAATGCAAGATCAATTACATCATTCACTTGCTCTTCACTTAAATCAGGCGCAATTTTTAAGAATATAGGTTTAGGGTTTTCTTTTTGTATGTTTTGAGATTGCAATGCAGAAAATATTTTGCGAAGGCTTTCCTTTTCCTGTAATTCACGTAAGCCGGGCGTGTTTGGACTACTTACGTTCACTACAAAATAATCTACATACTCATACAGCGCAGTGAAACAAATGGAATAATCTTTCCACGCATCTTCATTAGGAGTGGATTTATTCTTGCCTATATTTCCCCCAATAATGAGAGGTGAATTGTTAATTGAGAATCGTGAATCCAGCGCACCTGTTTCTTGTTTTTTTTGTTTCTCTTTTGACTGTTTACTTTTTGCTTTTTTTACTCTCCATTCAGAAAGCCGCTGCGTGATTACTTCAACACCATCATTATTAAAACCCATCCGGTTGATCAATGCCTTATCTTTTGGAAGCCGGAATAAACGCGGTTTTTCATTTCCCTCCTGTGGCTTTGGAGTAACAGTACCGATCTCTACAAATCCAAATCCCAATAGTTCCAGTTCATCAAGGTATTTTGCATTTTTATCGAATCCCGCCCCAAGACCAATAATATTTCTAAACACAATGCTGTTTGTCGTCCCCGTGTTGAAATTGATTGTGTCAGTTTTAATCACCGGAGTGTACCAGCTTTGCATCATTTTTTTAACAAATCCGATTTTGGAAAGAAGCTGTAGCATTTCCATGGAGAAATAATGCACCTTTTCAGGATCAAACAAAAAAAGAATTGCCCGGAGCAGTTTATACATCGTGCGGCGAAATTAACATAGTAGAAGGAGTTTTTTTTAAAACGGAAATTCTAACTTTGATTAAGTTGCATAAACAACTAAGTTCCGTCTGAATACTATATGATCTCCAAAAAATATTAAAACGTTTCATATGCAGGAAGCATATATAGTTGCAGGCTATCGTACTGCGGTAGCAAAAAGCAAGAAAGGAGGATTTCGGTTTTACCGTCCCGATGACCTCGCCATTGATGTGATCAAAGGCTTATTGGCCAGCGTGCCTCAACTTGATCCATTGCAGGTGGATGATGTTATTGTAGGCAATGCGGTACCTGAAGCAGAACAGGGATTGCAGGTAGGAAGGATCATTGCTGCAAGAGCAGTGGGTATCCATGCTGCAGGGATTACTATCAACCGTTATTGCGCAAGCGGTCTTGAAAGCATTGCAATGGCCACAGCAAAGATCCGGACCGGAATGGCGGAATGTATCATCGCCGGTGGAACAGAAAGCATGAGCCTTGTGCCCACAGCCGGGTGGAAGCCAGTGCCCGCCTATTCTATTGCTGTGGACGAACCAGATTATTATTTGAGTATGGGTCTTACCGCGGAAGCAGTAGCCAAAGAATACAATGTAAGCCGCGAAGACCAGGATGCCTTCAGCCTGCAAAGTCACCAGAAAGCCGGAAATGCCATTAAAGAAGGTTACTTTAAACCCGGGATATTACCTATAAGCATAGACGAAATCTACCTCGATCAGAAAGGAAAGAAACAAAAAAGGAGTTATACAGTTGACACAGATGAGGGAGTGAGGGCTGATACAAGCCTCGAAGGACTTGCAAAACTGAAACCCGCTTTTGCAGCCGGGGGTTGTGTTACTGCAGGTAATTCTTCACAGACAAGTGATGGCGCTGCATTTGTAATTGTGATGAGCGAAAAAATGGTGAATGAACTTGGCCTAAAGCCTATAGCACGATTGGTAAGTTGCGCAAGTGCAGGCGTGCATCCCCGTATTATGGGTATCGGGCCCGTGGAAGCTGTTCCAAAAGTGCTGAAACAGGCTGGCATGAATTTATCCCAGGTTGATCTTATTGAACTCAACGAAGCATTCGCTTCACAGGCCATTGCTGTTATCCGGAAACTTGAACTCAACCCGGAAATCGTAAATATCAATGGGGGCGCTATTGCATTAGGCCACCCCCTTGGTTGTACCGGTTGCAAGCTTATCATACAAATCACCCATGATATGAAACGGTTGAATAAAAAATACGGGATTGTTACTGCTTGTGTTGGAGGAGGGCAGGGCATCGCGGGGATTATTGAAAACATAGGGTAAATAAAAAAACGATAACATCTTAATCGCAATAATCAATAAAAATCATTCATATCCTTACTCAAATTCTTTAGGTTTATTTATCTCGAAGTTTTCATCATACTTTACAAAAAAGCGCATGTAAATCACCCTGCTGAGGCGCATCATCCATGGTTGTAACACAACCAATGCAATAGTATTTGTAATAAGCCAGTAATAAATGCGATTATCATCTGTTGAGATGCCGATCAACACCCACCATGCAACAAATGTAGCAACAGAAATAGCTACTGCGAGTGCATAACTTACATATCCTGTTCCATACCAGAAGCCGGGTTCCATATCATATTTTTGTCCGCATACAGGACAGCGATCATGCATGTCAAAAATATGTTTCAATGTTAGTTTGCGATATGGATTGCTGTCCTTAAACATAGGCCCCCTCCTGCAGCGGGGACATCTCATGGAGAAAATGCTGAGATAATAATTGGGTTTCGGGTGCGATGGTTTTTCCATGATGCAAAGATACTTTTTCTGTATGGGAGAGATTATTTTACCGCCACAACTTCTTTTTCCATTTTTTTTCTTTCACCGATCTGCTGACGCCACATGGCAAAATACAGGCCTTTCTCTTCCAGTAGTCTTTCATGAGTACCCGTTTCAACCACCTCTCCTTTTTCAAGAACATAGATGCGATCAGCATGCATTATAGTACTCAACCGGTGGGCAATTAAAATAGTTACCTGGTCCTTTAATTCAGAGATATCCCTGATGGTATTGGTAATTTCTTCTTCGGTAAGTGAGTCCAATGCAGAAGTTGCCTCATCAAAGATGAGCAGGTGTGGTTTGCGCAATAATGCCCTTGCAATAGAAAGACGTTGCTTTTCTCCACCACTGAGTTTCAGTCCTCCTTCACCAATCATGGTATCGAGGCCTTTTTCTGCACGGGCAAGCAAGGGCCCACAGGCTGCTTTTTGTAAGGCATCATTGAGCTGGACCTCATTGGCAGATGGATTTACAAACAACAGGTTTTCTTTAATAGTACCACTGAATAAATTGGTATCCTGGGTAACGAAACCTATCTGCTTCCGCAGATCATCAAAATGAATTTCCGTTTCATCCATGCCATTGTAAAATATTTTTCCTTTAAGCGGGCGATACAATCCTACGAGTAATTTCATTAAAGTTGATTTACCACTGCCACTTGGACCAACAAAGGCAATTGTTTCACCAACCTGTACATTAAAACTAATATCATCAATCGCTTTATGTGAGGCTGTCTGGTGTTGAAATGAAACATTTTTAAAAGCAAGGGTTTGGATAGGGCCCAGGGTTTTTGGATGAGCAGGTTCTGTTTCCGGGGCTTTCTTCATTAATGTATCAAAATTATTCAACGAAGCTTCTGCCTCCCGGTAGGAGAGCAGGATATTTCCAATTTCCTGCAGAGGACCAAAAACAAAAAATGAAAATATTTGCATGGTCACCAGCTGGCCTGCATTCATACTCCCCCCGAAAATGAGCCACATCAATATGAAAAGAATGACCTGGCGTAAGGTATTTACCATTGTTCCCTGGACAAAACTGATGCTTCTTATGCGCTTCACTTTTTTTAGTTCCAATCCTAATATCTTGTAAGTATTTTTATTTAAACGGGTCACTTCCTGCCTGGTAAGACCAAGGCTTTTTACGAGTTCAATATTTCTTAGTGATTCCGTGGTTGAACCGGCCAACGCAGTTGTTTCTCCAACTATATTTTTTTGAATGATCTTTATTTTCTTACTGAGAAAGTTGGTAACTATTGTGAGAAAAGTAATTCCTCCTACATAGGCTATCGGGATACTCCAGTGAATAAAAAGAGCGGCATATACAAAAACAAAAACGACACCTATTATTACACCAAAAAGTATATTGATAAAGTTGATCATGAATTTTTCTACATCCGAACGCACTTTGGTTAAAATAGAAAGGGTTTCACCGCTGCGTTGATCTTCAAATTGCTGGTAAGGAAGTTTCATTGCATGTTGCAGGCCGTCGGTGAAAACCTTGGCGCCAAATTTTTGTATGATCACATTCAAAAAATAATCCTGGAAATTTTTTGCAATGCGGCTGATCATAGCCACAGAAATAGAGCAGGTAAGTAAGAACCATACACCGGGTTCTTTCCAGGTAAAAGAATTAAAGAACCTGTTCCAGTTAAAGTTATGAGAAGGAGGATTGGTGCTGCCCTGGTGATTATTGGCGAGGTTGATAAGCTTACCTAATAAGATAGGGTCAACGAGTGAAAAGCCAATATTGATAGCGGCAAGTGTGAGCGTTAATACTACCAGCCATTTATGCGGTTTTAAGTAATGCCATAATATTTTCATGCCTGCAAAGTTCGGTAATTTTATTCATCGAAAAATTTCTATTGATAATTTATCTCTATTGTGAATACAACTGAAAAAAGTTGATTTAAAAAAAAGGGAAACTCCTGATTTTTGAAATCATGGGTTGCATTAAATTGATTTTTCATATCTATCCCACCCACTGAACACGCGACCTGGAAACATCTGATAATTCATTTACTTTTTAAAATTTATTTATGCAATTAAAGATCAAACAGGTTATTGTATGTTTTAGCATGGTATTATTTTCTTCGCTGAGCAATGCACAAAAAATTCTTACTTCAGAACAAATTGGACTAGATTATGGATTAGCGGCCGATGGCTCCGCTGATTGGTCTGCTGCAATACAGGACGTGCTTGATGGATCAAGTACTTTTAATTATGGTGATGTTCAAACAATCTGGTTTATAAACAGTAACCTTGTTATTGATCCGGGCAGTCCTCCATTGATTCCCCCTGCGGCTAGGTATAATTTGAAGAATGATATTAACGTTCCGGCTGGCAAAGTATTAAAATTTGAAGCTGGTAACCGCTTGTGCTCATCTGAACATATCACGATACATGGAGGTATTTATGATGCTCCGTTACAAAACCAGATATTTGAAACATCAATAAACTTAGCAGAAGGAATTCTTCCTAATGGTAAACCCTGGCAAATTAATACTGCCAATGGATGGTTTTCTGTAAAATGGTTCGGTGCAATTGGTGATGGTGCCGCTGATGATTATCCTGCAATACAAAAAACAATTGACGAGTGTATCAAGAACCATATTCAGCATATTAATATACCCTTAGGTGCATATTATATTAAAGAACCGCTTATTTTATTAAGAAGGAGATTCCCCGACGATCCCGATGAACAAAAAAAGAAAATACTTGATTTTTTCTCACTTGAAATTGCAGGAGAAACCACATTTTATGGAACACATATGGATGCTCACCGAAGGGGAACAGAAATAATAACTGCATTCAATGATAGATTCGCTATTGGCATCCAGATGGGACAAGGTGTGACTATCAGGAATCTTGGTATACTCGGACAATTCACTCCACCAAAGGTTCAGAATGATCCGACTCAACCTGACTATTTTACCTCCAACTATCAATATTATAATCTGGAGTTCAATGAGTTTTCAGCGGCTGATCCGGCAAGGGATAAACCATACTCACCTTACGCGGGGATTGTTATTGATCCGTTCAATCCAAATGATAATGGCGATCCTGATGATGAATATCCGGGTATGCATGACAGTCAATATGGATATAATCCTCACACCAATAGCGGTTCTACAGGAATTGCAATAGAAGAAGTAGTTGTTACGAATTTTATTGTAGGCATTTGTTCATCTCCCAATGGGCATACGCTTAATGCAGAAGACACAAAAATCAGTCGTTGCCGTATTCGTGATTGCAAGGTTGCCGTTTCTGGTGGCCAGGGGCAGGAAAAACAAAATGTTATTGATGGTTTGGAATGCTGGGGTGGCATACATACTGTTTTTGAAACAAATTATTATGGTAATTATCCCGAGCATGGTACAGGTAACTGGTATCTTACCAATATTAATATCGCAGGCGGAGTGGTGCGGTTTATTCATAATATTGAGAAGTCCTGGTTTTCTACGAATATCAGTAATGTCTTTGCAGAATTTATAGGTTCTTTTGGTGTCATGACGACTTTTGATAGTCATGATAAAAGCAATGCATCGCAAATAAGCAACTGCACGTTTGATTTTGTTTCGCCTGACTTTATAGGTATGAAACCATTAATAGGCGATCTGGTAAAACCCGGAAAAGATGAACGCGATGTTGTAACAGGCCCGGGTATTACATTTAAAAACTGTGCATTTAGATACAATGGAGCCATACGTTTATATGACGGGCACCTGCCTGATCCTAATAATCCAATAAGCACAGCAGATGGAAATAATATGATGCTACTGATGAATTCAACTGCTACTTTTGAAGATTGTCATTTTTCCGGCGTACCCATTCAGATATACCAGATGTGGAGACCAGGTTGGTTTTCGACTACTAAATATGTAAACTGTACGGGCGGCCGTTATTATTTTGGACAGGATATGACAAAATCTATCTGGTCTAATAAATATTTCGGACTTACGGATTTTACCAATCACAATGATGGCGGGTTACTGTTTCATAATGATCTTAAAATGATCAGTCATTTGGAAGAGGGGAGATATACAGAAATATATAATCTCAACTCAAAAGATGTGTTCGTAAGTTTCCTTCCTCCGCAAACGGAAGATACAAAGACCTCTCTTGCTGTATCACCAGATCATACAGGAATTTTCTTTGCGGGAGGTAATGTAAGGTATTATGAAAAAGGATTGATTGTAGCCTTTGGAAGCCAGCTCCCCAACGAAATAAATTTTCATCCGGAAGCATTCGGCGTCATTACAGATATATTTGATGGATATATTCACCTCAGTTATCTTACTAACAATCTTACTGAAGGGAAATACGATTATTATGTTACTTGTATTTATCCCGCTGTTCACAAGGGCACATTTATGGGGAGTATAACCGATGAAAATCGTATTAAAGGAGCGATACGGGATTATGGGGAAAACCTCTCTGCCTATAGTCATTATTTGATTCAGGCACCTTATAATAATTCAATCAATGGTTGGGTGAAGATACTTTCTGTTGAAGACAATGGAGATGGCTCATCAGATATGTATACAGTAGGAAATATGGGCCAGCCATTTAGGATAATAGACAAAAATTTATATTTTAATAATGGTGCAACAAAAAAAGTGGAGACGAGTTCAACAATGAATGAAGTATTTGGTAGTGGTACATCTTTTTTTATGTTGTATAAAGGGGAAGAAATAACAGAACTTGCCAAAAGCGATGCCGCCAGGCATTATAAAGTTTGTACTACAGGAATAAATCCTCATTTCACGGCAGCACTTCCTGTTATTCCGCCGAATACACAACATGCTGCCATATGCCCTGATGATGATGAGCTAAACTGGAAAGTAGATGGCAATCATATTTCAGGCGATCATAATTGGTTTGGAACTAAAACGCCCGATGATGTCAGGATCATAACAGATAGTGTACAGGTAGGTACCATTACTAAAACAGGGATATTTGAAATGAACACAACAAATAGCCTCGTTACTACTTCTAAACTTGATATAAATGCCAATGCAAGAATCAGGGCTCTTCCTTTATTATCCTCCTCAACTTTTGGCCAATGGCTGGTTTTTTCAGGTATGGACGGAACCCTCAATTCACTGGCTTCAAACGGACATCAATACGATTATCTAAGCGGGCAGGGCGTATGGCAACCATTACCTGCAACTACAGGTGCCGACCAGGGGCTGACAGTGTTAAATGGAAATATGGTTTTAGGAGCTAATTGCGGAACAAGTTCCAATCCCTTCACATCGTCCCGGGAGATTTATATGTCGAACAATAATTTATATTTTAATTCGGGAAGCACCGGTAAATTATTTATGGGAAAAACTTATTCATCCGTGAATAATTGCAGGCCATTGCAAACCCGTCTTGAAATCTCTATGGAAGGAATAGATGCAGTGAATGACTGTAGTAGCAGTGGGCCATCTCCAAGCGGGCTTCGTTTTACTAATATGACAACTGCCACGCCTACAACAGCCAATCCGGGAGCAGGAGTGCTGGCTGTGGATTCGCAGGGAGATGTGATATATGTAGATGCATGTTGCCAGGAAAAAGCAAATGATGATATTTTAAAACGGCTCGCAAAGCTGGAAGATAAAGTGAGCAATCTCGAAAAAGAAAATAAAGCTTTAAGAAAACAAATAAACGGGAAGATCAAAGGCAACACATTCCTGATTCTCGGCGCAACCTTGTTGAACATCCTGTTGTCACAACATGTGCTGTCACCCGGTATTAAATAAAATATAGTTAAACTGTTTCTTAATAAACAAAGAAAGGCGTTGAAAATATCAACGCCTTTTTGATTTCACCAGGTTACATGCCCCATCCTTCTCTATCCAGGCTACGGTATTGAATCGCTTCAGCGAGGTGTTCGGGCAAAATATGTTCACTCGAAGAGAGATCAGCGATTGTCCTGCTTACTTTCAGGATCCTGTCATATGCTCTCGCTGAGAGATTCAATCGTTCCATGGCAGTTTTTAAAAGGTTCTGGCAGGCTTTGTTGATGATGCATATTTCCTTCAGCATTTTACTGTTCATTTGTGCATTAGCATAGATGGAGAAGTAATCAGCATATCTTTTAGCCTGTATCTCTCTTGCTGCTATCACACGTTCACGTATGGTTTCACTTTTTTCAAACCTGAGCTCAGAAGAAAGCTCATCAAAAGCAACGGGTGTTACTTCCACATGCAGGTCTATGCGATCCAGTAGGGGGCCGGAAACTTTATTCAGGTATTTCTGCACAGCTCCCGGCGGGCAGGTGCAGTCCTTGTCCGGATGGTTAAAAAATCCGCACGGACAAGGATTCATACTTGCGATCAACATAAAACTTGCAGGAAAATCCAAAGCGATCTTCGCTCTTGAAATGGTCACTTTTCTTTCTTCCATTGGCTGGCGCATTACTTCCAAGACAGTTCTTTTGAATTCCGGCAATTCATCCAGGAACAAAACACCATTATGTGCCAATGAAATTTCTCCGGGTTGTGGATTACCTCCACCACCAACCAGCGCAACATCTGAAATAGTATGATGAGGACTCCTGAATGGGCGTTTACTCACCAGCGTTGCATGCTCGGGAAGTTTACCGGCTACGCTGTGGATCTTGGTTGTTTCAAGTGCTTCCTGTAAACTAAGCGGGGGAAGTATCGTAGACAACCTTTTCGCCAGCATGGTTTTACCTGCTCCGGGTGGACCGATCAAAATAGCATTGTGCCCACCGGCTGCTGCAATTTCCAGGGCACGCTTAATATTATGTTGTCCTTTCACATCGCCGAAATCAATATCATAACTACACTGGGCCTGCGAGAATTCTTCTCTTGTATTTACAATAGTGGGAGAGAGGGTGGTTTCATCTTTAAAAAAATTCAATACATCATTGATATGGGCAACACCATATACTTTTAACTGGTTTACCATGGCAGCTTCTCTTGCATTGGCAGAGGGAACGATCAATCCTTCAAAGCCTTCTTTCCTCGCCTGTATCGCAATTGGCAATGCCCCTTTGATTGATTTCACTGCGCCATCGAGACTTAATTCTCCCATGATGAGGTATCGCTCCAGTTTTCGGGGTTCATCTACCTGGCCTGTTGCGCCTAATACGCCAATGGCAATGGGAAGATCGAATGCAGTTCCGCTTTTTTTGATATCCGCCGGCGCAAGATTCACTACAAGCTTGGTACGGGGCATATAATAATGATTGCTTTTGATGGCACTTTCTACCCTTTGTAAACTTTCCTTGATCGCATTATCGGGCAGGCCTACAATAAAATAATGCTTGCCCTGGTTATTTACATCCACTTCAACAGAAATGGTAATGGCGTCCACTCCGTATACGGCACTGCCGAATGTTTTTACGAGCATGGATAAAGATGCGGATAAATAGAAGAGGATTGTTGTAGAAATAACTTGCGTAAATATGGATTTTCATCTTTTAGGTAAGAGAAAAAAACAAATATAAAATGTAGAATATTGAATATAAAATGTAAAACAATTAGCGGCTTAATATGGCGGAAGTTATTTAATCTGACTTCTACATTTTACATTCATAGATCTTCCAGCATCTTCACCACGCCTTCTTTCTTCAAAATTAAATACCCAAAACGATCATTGCTGATGCCATCCCTCAACTGGTAATTAAAATTAAGCTGGTCATCGGTTACAGAAGTTTCAAAATAACTGAAGTGAATATTTGGATGCACTTTTAATGCTTCACCAATCTCGTATAAATGCGTAGAGAGAATGAAAATGGAATTTTTGATTTTAAGCAGACCTTCAATCACGAGACTGCTGCATTTCATCGCATCCTGAACATTGGTTCCTTTAAACAGTTCATCAATCAGTATCAGCCATTTTCTTCCATCATTTACTTTTGCAATGGTTGATTTGATGCGTTGTACTTCATTGAAAAAATAACTTTCTCCTTTTACAATATTATCCATCACATTAATATTGCTAAGCATGCCATCAAATAAACTCAGTTCCATACTTTGCGCGGGAACAGCCATGCCCGCATGCGCCAAAAATGCCGCTGTACCAACAGATTTAATGAATGTACTCTTGCCCGCCATATTTGCACCTGTGAGAAACAAGAAATTCATATTGCGGTTAAGACTTACATCATACGGTATGGGGCTTTTCAGCAGCAAATGATATAATCCCTTTACTTCTATAAAAGGCTGCGTGGATTCAGTGAAGACGGGGAACTGCAAGTCATATTTTTTTACGGCCATCGCCATACCATACCATGCATCCAGCTGTGCATGTATACTGATCAGTTGAATCATATTGTGCTTGAAACGGAAACGCAGGAATTGCCCGAGTTGTAATGTTTCTGTCATAACCAGGTCGGCTGCTTTGTTATTTTTCTCCACTGGTTTGAATTCATCATGCACCGTCATCTTATTTATCTCGTCAAGCAGGTTCTTCAACGGGGCCGGGGTTTGATCATCCAGCAGAAGCGTCGTTAATTCTTTCATCCCCTTAATAAAATCGAAACAGTGCAGCACAGAATATTTCACCAGTGAAAAATCGGGTCCGTGTAATAATTTATAACTATAAGCATTCAGGGAAGACACGGGTGAAGGAATGGGATCAACACCTGTTTCATAAAATCTTTCTACCACTTTAATGGTTCCATTACTAATGCGTGTTGGCCATTGCGGCATTTTTTCAATGATGCGTTGGAGGGTTTGCTGAACACCACGTATGCTTTCAATATCTTTTAAAGGAGAAGAAAGATTGAGTTGCAACCGGTCCTTACCATTGCTGGTGATTGTATGATTAATGGTATGAAAAACGGAAAACTCTTCTTCATAGCTGAAAATGGATAGATCGTTGAGCGTGGTTTTGTCTATTTCCATGATTATTTCCTGTTAAATGAAAGGCGTTTGCCTTTATGAGACTCATGAAAGCGGTTATTTTCATAAACCATATTCCCGTTTATCATGGTGTGGGTAATCGTTGCAGGAAACGTAAAGCCTTGTAAAGGACTCCATCCGCATTTATATAAAATGGTATCGCTCGTTACCGTTGTATCACGGTTCATATCTACTACCACAAGATCAGCAAAATAATCTTCCCGTATATAGCCACGGTTGCTGATGCTGAAACAATCTGCAACTGCATGGCTCATTTTTTCTGCGATCTTTTCCAGGGATATTTTCCCGATGCTATGATAATACAACATCAGCAGCAGCGGATGCTGCACCAATGGTAATCCTGCATGAGCATGTTCATATGGAGGTTCTTTTTCGCTCAACAGGTGCGGCGCATGATCGGTAGCAATGACATCAAGGCGGTCATCCAGCAATGCTTTCCATAATGCTTGTTTATGATGAGGTGATTTGATAGCGGGATTGCATTTTATTTTATATCCCAGCTGCTCATAATTATCAGCAGTGAAATGCAAATGATGCACACATACTTCTGCAGTGATCCGCTTGTCTTTTAATGGAGCCATATTTCCAAACAACTGCAATTCTTTTTCTGTGCTGATATGCAGTATGTGAAGACGGGTATTATATTTCTGTGCAAGCCTTATTGCTCTTAAGGATGATTCATAGCATGCATTTTCATCCCGGATCAACGGGTGATCAGATGCTGATAGATTCTCTTTGGCTGATTTAATACGCTGATAATTTTTTTTGATGATCGTTTCATCTTCGCAATGCGTGGCGATGAGCATTTCGCTTTCACTAAAGATGCGGTCGAGCGTATTGTAATTATCTACGAGCATATTGCCCGTACTGCTGCCCATGAATATTTTGATGCCGCAGATATCATTGATAAAATCATTTGCCCTCAATGCCGCTGCAGCATTGTCATTGCTTACACCCATAAAAAAGGAATGATTCGCCAGTGATGTATTGGCAGCAATGCGGTATTTATCTTCGAGCAGCTCAATCGTAAGTGCATTGGGAATGGTATTGGGCATCTCCATAAAACTGGTAACCCCGCCGGCTATCGCCGCCCTGCTTTCTGTATAGATAGTTGCTTTATGAGTAAGACCCGGTTCGCGGAAATGTACCTGGTCATCTATTGCACCGGGAAAAAGATATTTGCCTTCACCATTGATCTCGGTATAATTTCCGTGTACAGATATATTGGAATCTATCCTGTGAATGCGTTCTCCATCTGTTAATACATCCAGCGCCTGTATTTTGCCTTCATTTACAACCAATATGTTTTTAAAAAGATATTTTTGCATATCTTGAATATACAGATTCTTTTAAATTATAATGCGGATGCAAATTATTAAAAGCTTACTCAAACTTTTTGTTTTTGTTTTACCTGTACCGGTGATCGCACAATCAACCTATTTAAGCCAGGGTTCAAAGGAATATCATTTCATTGACCGGTTGGAGATAAAACAGGAGACAAATACTGATCTCAACTTTTCTACCCTCAAGCCATATAACCGCCGGTATATTGTTCAGCAGGCTGAATACATTGATAGTATGCGCAAGGCTTCGCCTGCATCAACACCTATACAGTTTTCCCGTGTTGATGAATACAATATGCGGGGTTTGCTGATGAATAATGCTGAATGGGTAACAGGCAGCAAAGAAGATTTCGCGAGTAAAAAACCATTTCTCCAATCATTCTATAAAACCAAACCGAATTTATTTGAAGTAAATACCAAAGATTTTTTTCTTGCAGTGAATCCCGTTGTAGCAATAAAGGCAGGGAATGAATCCGATTACAAAGACAACCTGTTTTTAAGCAGTCGGGGTGTAACATTCAGGGGATGCATTGCAAATAAGATTGGCTTCTCTTCTACGATTGTAGATAACCAGGAAAGAGGGCCTACTTATTTTCAACAGGAAGTAAATGATTTAAGGGCATTACCCGGAGCAGGATTTTATAAAGTATTCAAAAGTCATCTCGGGTTCTATGATTATTTCGATGGTAGGGGATATGTAACTTTTAGTGCAACCAAATACATTAATTTCCAGTTGGGATATGATAAGAATTTTATTGGCAACGGATACCGGAGTTTATTCCTGAGTGACTGGGGCAACAGCTATTTATTTGCAAAGATCAACACCAGGATATGGAAACTCAATTACCAGAACCTCTTCATGGAGCTAATGCCACAATTCACCAAGATTGGTGATTCTCTCTTGCCGAGAAAGTATGCAGCGATGCATCACCTGAGCATGAATGTTACCAAATGGCTGAATATTGGTTTGTTCGAAGGTGTGGTATTCGGTCGCAAAAATCATTTCGACTTTCAATACCTGAACCCGATCATTTTTTACAGGCATATAGAAGGAACGGTTGGTAGTCCGGACAATGCAGTTGCAGGAATTGATTTTAAAGCAAACATATTGCACCGCTTACAATTCTACGGGCAGTTATTACTCGATGAATTTATTTTATCCAAGATAAAGAACGATCCTACCAACTGGACGAATAAAGTAGGTTTCCAGCTGGGTGGTAAATACATTGATGCGTTTGGAGTAAAAAATCTCGATCTGCAGGTTGAAATGAACCGCGTGCGTCCCTTTACATATTCTCACTACGATACCATTGCCAATTATACACATTATAATCAACCACTCGCACACCCGTTGGGAGCAAATTTCCAGGAGTTTATTGGGATTGTACACTATCAGCCTTTTCCTAAATGGAACCTGTATGCAAGGGGAATTTTTTATTTCAAAGGCCTTGATACACTCAATGCAAATTTTGGTGGCAATATTTTCCGCAGTTACAACAGCCGTGTATCAGAAAGCGGGTACAGCATTGGCAATGGGAATAAAGCAACCTGCTTCAATGGACTGTTGAATGTTTCATATGAATTCAGGCAAAACCTGTTCTTTGAAGCGGCAGTGCAGATCAGGACATTTGACCTTGAAAGCAGTACCACCACGGTTAATTCCACGATGATAAGTGCCGGTGTAAGGCTGAACCTGTTCAGGCGTGAATATGATTTCTAATGATCTATTCAACAATGATGGAGAGTGTGATCCTGCGTGAATTGATCTGGTCAATCACATTGGAGAATTTAAGGTTGGGGTCCCTTACATGCACATTTTTGAATCCCCATCCGAATTTTATTTCAGGTGTCAATACAAATACAGGGAAATAAAAATGGAAGCCTATACCGGCTTCTATACCGTAATCCAGCTTGGATAATTTGATAAGTGTTTCCGCATTTTTTTCCCCGGCGCTTGCTGCAAAATCATATTCCATCACACCACCTGCGATCGTGTACACCTTAAAGTTATATATGCGGTCGCTGCTGAATTTTAACTGGACAGGCAATGCAAGAGTAATACCCTGCACTTTTTTAATGGTAGTGGGAGTTTCTCCGAGGAAAGGATCAGGATATTTCAGGCTGTATTCAAAAGCTTTTTCTGTAAATATAAGATTGAGTGGATAGGTGCGGAGATCGAAGTGTTCACCCAAATTCATATTCACCAGCCAGGCAAGATGTATACCGGTGCTTTGAATACTTTCAACAGTCAATACACTATCAAATTGTAAAAAACGATCGTCGTGGGAAAAATGATAATAGGCCCTGTTGGCACCGAGGCTTATACCAAAATGGAAAAGTTTGCTGTCATGATCAGGAAGGTACAATTCCCTTTCCTGTGAAAGGGCAACAGACGGGAGGATAAATCCAATCAGCAATATGTACATTATTTTATACCGCAATAGATACTGCATATTCCTAGGCTCAGTGGTTTGCTATAAGTTTTTTGGTATCCCAGTTTATCGAGGATACTGGTAAAGTTTTTTCCTTCAGGGAATTTTTTTATTGATTCATCCAAATATTTATATGCATCGCGGTTCTTCGAAAAAAGCCGCCCCATATTGGGCGTTACCATTTTCATATAAAATGTATAAATGGCACTAACCAGGGGCAAGGATGGTTTACTGAACTCCAGTACCATTAACTTTCCTCCCGGTTTCAGCACCCGGTATATTTCCGATAACCCTTTTTCGAGATGCTGGAAATTGCGTACACCAAAGGCCACTGTTACAGCGTCAAACGTATTATCATTAAAGTTTATTGCCTCACTGTCACCCTTTAACAATTCAATGCTGTTATCCAGTTGGAGTTTATGCAATTTTTTCCTTCCTATTTCCAGCATGCCTTCACTGATATCAATGCCTGTTACTTTTTTTGGTTCAAGTATTTTGATAGACATGATGGCCATATCAGCTGTTCCCGTTGCTACATCAAGAATATAAGAAGGGTTTATTTCCTTTAAATGATGCAACGCTTTTTTTCTCCACCTAACATCAATGCCTGCACTCAAAAAACGATTCAGGAAATCATAGTTGCCGGAAATGTCATCAAACATGTCCGCCACCTGTTGTTTTTTACTCAGTTCCGAATCTTTATACGGAACAACCCTATCATGCGCAAATTCCGTCATCAGTTTGCAAAGATAAGTGGTTTGGTACTGTAAGAATGACAGGATTAACATGCTTTTATATTGAGTACTTTTGCGGCATAATCATCTCCGATGCATATTAAGAAGGCTGAGTACGTAGTGAGTAGTCCGGGCTATGAGAAATGCCCTGTGCCCGACAGGCCCGAATATGCATTCATTGGTCGCAGCAATGTGGGCAAATCTTCCCTGATAAATATGCTTTGCAATAACGATCGTCTTGCAAAGACCTCCGCGGCTCCGGGAAAAACACAACTCATCAATCATTTCAATATCAACAGTACCACTGGTGAAGGTAAAAATGAAAACCTCCAGAAATGGTTCCTGGTAGATCTGCCCGGATATGGATTTGCACAGGTAAGCATGCGCAGCAGGAGAAGATGGGAACAGATGATCGAAAACTATTTGCGTAAGAGAGAAAATCTCACCATGGTGTTTGTGCTGGTAGATTCACGGCATGGACCTCAGAAGATTGATCTTGCATTTCTCGAAAATCTCAAAATATGGAAAGTGCCTTTCAGTTTAATATTTACGAAGAGTGATAAAGAAAATCAACGTACGGTAAGTAAGAATGTTAAAGATTTTTTGGAAGAGATGAAAAAAACATGGCAGTTTTTACCACAGCATTTTGTAACGAGCGCAGTAAAGAAGAGCGGGAAAGAGAAGATACTTATGTTGATCGGAGAGTTGAATTCTGAAGCCGTGAGACGTCAACCGTGAAACGTGAAAAAGAATAAAGTTATCGACGATTATTGTTCCCGCTTCAGGATCCTAATTCACCACTTTATTGGCACAACTGCTGCTGGCAAATGCTTCGGGTTTTGCTTTGAATGCGAATCCCATTCCAAGGATATACCCCATTGCTTCCCTGAGTGCTTCGTTGCTTTTAAAATGAGGATTGGTATTGATGTCGGCGTGTACTTCCATATCTACATCAAATTTTGTAAACAGGTTGCACAATTCGTAAGCGATCTCGATACTTTTGGCTACTTCTACCAGCATGCGTTCCTTGATGCTGTACTGGTGCATGGTTTTTTCATTATGAATGAACATAAACCCGCCATGACCTTCACGAAGGAATACGATTACTGTCGCAAATTCAGTTTCACGACCTTTTACCTGGCTGTCGGTACCGATACAGACTTTTAATTTGTACCCGAGTGCTGTTTCTCTTTTGATGGCTTGCTCTACTGCTTCAGTGATTGGAAGATGTATAGCATCACCGTTGAATTTTCTCCAAAGCATACATTATAGTGTTTTTTAAATTTACGAATAAACTGTCGAAAACCTGCCATTTAATGAATATTTAATAAGCGATTGTGTACATGTGGAAAAGTGAATCGTGAATCAGTAATCGTGAATCTTTTATATGTGGTTAATTTCAAAAATAAATATGCTTATAAATAAAAAGGGGCCAGCCCCTAACGCTGACCCCTAACTTACACATGAATCTACCTTACTGTTTTATAATTCTTTCTGTTTGTCTTTCGTTATTGTTGAATAGCTGGATAATGTACATGCCGGAAGGACGGTTTGAAATGTCTATACTGTTAAGGCCTTTCAATCCCGAACCTGCCAGGATGGTCCTGCCATTTGCATCTGTCAGTATGAACTTGTAGTTCTCATGCGCATTGACAGTGATCTGGCTTGTAACGAATGTAGAGACTGTGTATGTTTTTTCAGCTTTATCTGTTCCCCGGAGGGCTACAATATTTGAATAAACGGTTTGATCAATTACAGAGGTTACTTTTAAGCGATAGAACCTCGTATTGTTGTCATAAGGTGCATAGCTCATACTCCTTGATGCAGATGCTGCAGACATCAGTGGTTTGAAGATGACTCCATCTGCAGAGTATTCCATTACCTGTGTTTTTACAGGCTCATCTGAAATAATATTCCAGTTCAGGTTATGTTTGTTTTTTTCAACGTTACCATTCAGCGTTACACTATGTATAGGTAATGCACTTCTGAAACCGGTTAAAGTATATGAGCCAAGGCTTCCATAATTACTTGTATTCGCATTGCCGGTGCCGTCCAGTACAAAATAATATGTGCCGGCGTTCAGTGATGTGTCAATTGTTACGCTCATCATAGAAGAAGGATCATATGTACGGATAAGTAACCGTGATGAATTATACAACATGATCTTAATGTCCAGGTTTGCACCTGCATTGTTTGCATCCACATTGTATGGAATGGCATCCATATGAATACTGGAAAGCTGGTTAAAATCAAACCTGAAAGCATCTTTATCATTACTTGTTGATACAATTCCATTCAGGGTGAAAGAACTATTGGGTGTAAAAGTTCCTGCATCCATCGTTTCTGTATAATCATCCGTACGGTAAGTAAAGCCATTTAAAGATGTGATGATGGAAAGATTGTCCTGTACATTGGTACATCCGTAAGGAGTAGGGCCATCATTCCAGCCGGTCATGTTTTTATAATAGCTGTTACCCATTACTGGCGCCCAGCCTGTTTCACCATTTCCCGCGCCTGTATTATATGTTTCGGTAAGATTGCAGCTTGCATCATAAGATGACTGGTGCGATAACCCGAGCGTATGGCCGCTTTCATGGCTGCAGCATTCTGCAATGTATTTTGCATTGTTGGGCCCGAGCCTGTCAGTAAAAACAAAAGCAGGCGTATCATCACCCCATGTAAATGAGCCAACATAAGATATGCCTCCTACACCAGGTTTCCACGCACTGGTAGGCGTTACAATCACGCGAATGCGTTGTGCAAGCGGAGCAGCGAGATATTTTAAAGAATCTGTTGTAATGTTTACATTGAATGGACGGTAATCTTCAGACACACGATTGAATATCTCCGTGATCTGTGCATCCGTTAATGGTGCGGGCGCACATACCAGTGGCGAACCTCCATTCCAGAGTGTGCCGGTCACAGTATGTCCGTCAAAATCAAGATAGATGGTTGCGGTAGCTCCTGGATAACTATTCAGCTTTGGTAAGCTGAACGCTGTCATTGAGGAAATACTGAGCAGCAGTATGGTAAGGAGCTTGGTAAAGTTTTTCATTTTAGTACAGGATTAAACCGTATAACGGCTGTTGTTTGATATGGATTTTATTGGAATTTTAAAAACTGCAATCTTGTAATACTTTTTTGGTTTCGAATTTTTGAAAGCGGTAATTATCACTTCCATCTTTTTTTATTTCGTAACCATCCAACGCATCCGGATTCATGATGCGCCCGCTAAAACTAATACTGTTGTCCTGGTTAATGATCTTCGATAATTGAAAAAGCGCATTTCCAAATTGTGGCGATTTAATGATCACCGATTGGAGGTTGCTGTATTTTATTTCATTGCTTATTACTGTTCCGCTAAACACGAAACCATCTGCAAAACTTATACTGGCAAACTGGCCGGGGATAGCAGAGAATGTATTCAGCAACGTGGTTTTTGAAAGACTGATCGTATTGGGGAAGTCACCAAAGATTTCTTTTTTGCCGTTGTTGTTTTGTGCAAAAACAACTGTTGTGCTAAGGGAAAATAAAAAGAATAATAAAATTTTGTTGTTGGTTTTCATTGGATCGGTTTTATTAAAACGGGTATTTGGATATTAACAGAAACGCATAAGGGCTCCTGCTTAGTATTTAAAAAAAGCTGTTTTTTGCGAAAAAAATAAGCAGTGAAAAAGCAGTTCTAATACTGGCCGGTACTCAGCATTACTAAAGTGCAGGCTTCCAGTGTATTAATGCCATTTTGCGTAGCCAGTTCAACGAGTTCATGATTTTCGGCACCTGGATTGAAAATGATACGCTTTGGATGAAGGGATAAAATGTAATCGTAATATGAGCGTTGGTTGGCGGCATTGAGATAAAGGGTAATGGTGTCAACATCCTGTTCAGGAACCTTGTCTGTTTGAATGTCCACCCCGCTCACTTTTCCTTTTTTCTTTCCAATGGCAATAACAGGATGACCATGAGATTTCAGCCTGTTCAATGCAAGGTAACTATACCGGGACGGGTTTTCAGAAGCCCCTAATACCAATGTTTTTTTTGGTTGCATACAATCAATTTAAAAACCTGCCTGCCCACTCAGGATGGGGTATCATGCAGGTTGCGTTTTTTCCAAACCATTTATACCGGTTCGCAGCAATGAATGCATATACAGCATCTCTTATAAAACGAGGTACAATAATGAAGCCATATAATAATTTAGCGGGACTCCCCAACTGTTTTACAACTTTCAAAGCTGCGGTAGATTTTGTGTAAGCCTTTTCGTTTTGAATGAGTACGAATGAATGGAGATTATCGGGAGCAAACCGGTATTGTTTAACCAGTTGCTGACCGGTATTGCCCTGCAGGGATGCAAACAAAAAGATCGCTGCAGGGTCATGTTTGATAATATATTGAACGGCCCTGTTGCAAAGATTACATACACCATCGAATAATATAACGGGCTGGTTTGTCATTGCCACATAAAATTACAATGCACGTAGTAGTTTTTATAAAATGCATCCCACCAGGTATTGTTTTAAGATCAGGAGAAAATTTTATTTAAGTTTTGCCAGCGGCCTTTCCATTTTTATATAGAGTTCGCGGTAACATAATGCAGTATAATAAACGGCCATAACGGGGGCAGCAAACAAAAGCACAAACAATTCCGGTAACAGAATATTTACTGATATCCTGTTTAGTACAGGTACCCGCGGAAACAGGTACATGATTAAAAGATCCACAAGAGTAAAGGCAATCAATATTCCCACAATAAAATGGTAGGTCCGTCTCCTTCCGCCTATCCCTGTAAACCAACCATAATATGCATGTACAATCATACTGATAATATGCCAGCCTCCTACAACAAAATAACCATAGATGAAATAATCATGATTGGATATTCCATATCCGAGTGCCGCGCAGATAAGGGTGATACTTATCCATACATCTATTGTTTTAAATTTTTTCATAACAAGAATTAAAAATTCAGAAAAAATTGCGTAAACAAAACCCTGCTTTATCACAGGGTAAAAATATCATTTGAATACTTTTAAAACATTCCCGGTAAACCAATGCTCTTCTGCTTTTACAAGCACATCCAGTAGCCGGTCGGCATGGTTACCGAGTTTTTTAATATTGCCAACCATTTCAATAAACTGTTTAGTCTCCTTATCTTTTTTATCTCCATCAATATGTTGCAACTGGCCTAATAATTTGAGCATGGGATCCAGTTCTCTTTTTTTTCTTTCTTTTATAATCAGTGTGGCCACTTTCCAGATATCTTTTTCCGCTGTGAAATATTCTTTTCTTTCTCCGGGAAGTGTTATCCTGTCTACCAGGCTCCAGCTGATCAGCTCCCGGATATTCATGTTCACATTACCGCGGCTGATGCTCAACTGTTCCATGATATCGTCCTGGGTGATGGGATCGGGGCTGATAAGTAAAAGCGCATGTATTTGCGCCATGGTTCTATTGATACCCCAATGCGTTCCAAAGGCTCCCCAGCTACTGATAAATTGTTGTTTGGCGTCAGATAAGTGCATGATCAATGTTTGTAGGCTACAAGATACATATATATTCTGAATTTTCAAAAAAAATTGAAAATTATATTGGAAAAAATACAGAAGATATCCTTCTGTATGTACGTTAACTGATAAATCGCTTATACAAGCATTGTAACGGGGTTTTCCATGTATTTTTTAAGGGTTTGAAGAAAGGCAGCGCCAACTGCTCCATCTACGCTGCGGTGATCGCAACTGAGTGTCAGCTTCATAATATTGGTAACCGCAAAACCATCGCCTTTTTTCACTACTACTTCCTTAATTCTGCCAACTGCAAGGATACAGCTATCCGGTGGGTTGATGATCGCTGTAAATTCTTCAATGTCCATCATTCCAAGGTTGGAAATGGTAAATGTATTTCCACTGAATTCGGGAGGCTGTAATTTTTTGTCCCTGGCCTTGCCATATAATTCTTTTGCTTCCGCGGCGATTTGCGACAATGTTTTCTGATCAGCAAATTTTATCACCGGTACAATTAACCCCTCCGGCATTGCAACAGCAGAACCGATATGTATATGATTATTCCTGCGGATAAAATCTCCCATCCAGCTACTGTTCACATCGGGATGATGTCTCAATGCAACAGCACATGCTTTGATAAGCATATCGTTGAAAGATATCTTTACGGGACTCAATTCATTCATGGATGTACGGGCACTGATCGCATTGTCCATATTTATTTCCATCGTAAGATAGAAATGAGGTGCACTGAATTTGCTTTCTCCCAGGCGACGGGCAATGGTTTTGCGCATCTGCGTTAGCGGTATGTCGGTGTATCCTTCCTGCCCTGCAGGAGTGAAAGGAATGGGTTGCTGCGTAGCTGCAGCAGGAGAACTTTTTGCTGCAGGTGTATATTCATCCACATCTTTTTTTGTCACCCTTCCGCCATCACCGCTCCCGCTTAATTTTGACAGATCAATGCCTTTTTCTGCCGCTATCTTTTTTGCAAGCGGGGATGCTTTTATGCGGCCATTGGTCGTTTCTTGTTGATCGTTATTCGTTTCCTGTTTGGCGTCAGAACTCTGAGATTCATTCTTTGTTGTTCCAGGTTTCGCGTTTGGAGATTCGGTATTCTGCCCGCTTTTTTCTGCTGCAACATAGGCACTCACATCTGTACCTGCTTTTCCAACGATGGCAATGATCTCATTCACTTTTGCTGCTTTACCAGCTTCAACACCGATATAGAGCAGGGTACCTTCTTCATATCCTACAACTTCCATAGTAGCTTTATCTGTTTCCACTTCCGCCAGCACATCATCTGATTTTACTTTATCATCTAATTTTTTATTCCATGCAACGATCTTTCCTTCTGTCATAGTATCGCTGAGCAAAGGCATACGGATTTCTTTTGCGCCTGCGGGCAATGCAACTTTTGCTGCTCCGGGTGCAGCAGTGGCAGCAGCCGATGTTGTTTTCGCTGAAGATTCTTTTGCAGGTTTTTTTTCTTCTCTATTTTTTTGAGCGGGGGTTTCTCCTCCTGCCGCATTGAGTGCGGCCTTGTAATCTTCGCCGGCTTTTCCAACAACGGCCAATACACCATCTACTTTCGCGGCCTTGCCGGCTTCAACACCTATATAAAGCAGTGTTCCTTCATTATAACTTTCGAGTTCCATAGTGGCTTTATCTGTTTCAACTTCCGCCAGTACATCACCCGGCTTAATCTTATCACCTACTTTTTTGTTCCATCCAACAATGACACCCTCAGCCATTGTATCACTTAGTCGCGGCATCCTTATAACCTCTGCCATATGTTGTTTTCTTTATTAGTGATTGTGATGCCCGAAATTAAGGAAAACTATGCTAACACTAACTTTGACAAAGGCTTTCAAAGCCGGTATCGTTAAATAGTTCTACTCCAGTTCGAGGCGAAGAAGATCCTTTAATTTTTTTATCATGGGGTATTGTCCTGCCAGGATATTGTATTGCTCCTTTGCGGTAAGGTATTTTTCTTTTTCATCTGCGGGCTGATTGGTTTCTTCCAGTTTCATTTGATATTTCAGCTGCCTGTTGTTGAAGAACTTTTGTAGATAACTGATGAGTTCAGATCGTTCTGATTCAATGAAGCGCTGTTGTATATTATTACCGGTAATGATCTCGAAGCAATTTTCATCAATCACCGTAAGACCGGCCATCTTAAAATTAGTTACCGCAGAATGATTCTTTTTTTCTCCCAACCGTTCTACAAAAAGATCCCATGCCTGGCGCAACATTTCTTTTGTCAGTGGTTTAACCACATCACTGTTATTGTTCCTGCTTGCAACCTGTTGCCTGATCTTGCTGAGTGACCCGAGTCCGGAAGTAGTTTTCTTTGCAGCAATCGGTTCCGGCTGTTTTTCGGTAGCAGCTACTTTTAGTACGGGCACCGGTTGTTCAATGATGAGCTTTGCAACAGGTGCTGATTTTGCTGTTGGAATTGCTTTTTTCCAACTTCCCACTGCGATCACAGGCAATGCCCTGAAAGAAACTGCTTTGGCGGTATCAGCTATTTTTTTTTTGTGAATAGTATCATTGCCTGTGCTGAGCTGAAGCGCTTGGTGGAGATAAGTAAGTTTTATCAGCAACAATTCGATGTGCAGTTTTTTATTCCTGGATTGTTTGTAGTTGATGATAGATTCATTGAGGATATTCAGTGCCGAGATTAGCCATCCGGTATCTACTTCGGTTGCATATTGAAGGTACTTCTGTTTGAAATCTTCCGCTACTTCCAGCAATACTGCTGCTTTTGGATCTTTGCACACAAGGAGGTTGCGTATGAACTCTGCAAATCCTTCCAGCAATGTATCTCCTTCAAATCCTTTCTGGTTGATCTCATCATACAACAACATGGCATCAGCAAGTTGCTGCTGTTGCATCTGTGCCAGTAATTTGAAATAATAATCTTCATCGAGAATATTCAAATGCTCCAATGTATTTGCATAGGTCAGATGGCCGCTTGTAAAGCTTACGATCTTATCCAGTATACTTAGTGCATCCCTCATGCAGCCTTCACTTTTTTGTGCTATGATATGCAGGGCCGCTTTTTCGGCACTGATATCTTCTTTCTGCGCTATTTCACGAAGATGTTCAATGGTATCATTGATAGTGATGCGTTTAAAATCAAAGATCTGGCAGCGGCTTAAAATGGTGGGAATGATCTTATGCTTTTCTGTGGTGGCGAGAATAAAAATGGCATAGGAAGGTGGTTCTTCCAGGGTTTTTAAAAAAGCATTGAATGCAGATGAACTCAGCATGTGTACCTCGTCTACGATATACACTTTATACCTTCCGGCCTGGGGAGCAAACCTCACTTGCTCCACCAGCGTCCTTATATCTTCTACAGAATTATTACTGGCGGCATCCAGTTCATGAATATTGAGTGAAGTTCCATTGTCGAATGATACACAGCTGTTGCAGGTATTACATGCTTCGCCATCTTTTCCCCGATTTTCACAATTAATCGTTTTAGCAAGTATCCGTGCACAGGTCGTCTTACCCACACCTCTTGGCCCGCAAAATAAAAATGCATGGGCGAGCTGGTTATTATTAATCGCATTCTTAAGCGTAGTGGTAATATGTGATTGTCCCACAACTGTGCTGAAGTTCTGGGGTCGGTACTTCCGTGCTGAAACAATAAATTTATCCATAGTGCAACCTCGAATGAACATCAAATTTACAGTATCCTTAGATTAAAATGGGGTGTCGTTGAAAAGGTTTTGTACGATCAAATAAATACCGGTAAGTAGTGAGGTTTCTCGAATGAAAAACATCTCCGAGGCCTTCTGCAATATTGATCATTTTTGGATTGAAATCGCCGATCCACTGCATTTCATATTCAGTATAAGGCGACTTGGGAGATGCGATATAACTTGTAGAAGCAGCTATTATATAGGCATCAATCCCCTTGCCCTGGTATTCGGGTACCACTCCAAAGACCAGCCCTGTAAACTTTTTATTAGGCTTGAATTTCTTCAACAGCAGAAAATATATTTTTTGCAGGAGCCCGAATTTTCCGTTCAGATATTTAAACCATTGATTCAGATCCGGCAGGTTTACAAAAATGGCAACCGGCTTTTCTTTATGATACGCAAACCAGATGATATGCTCATTCATTACAGGTTTCATTTTTTTAAACATCAGTATAACCTGTTCTTTCGGTAATTCTTTTAATCCCCCATGACCAGCCCATGCCTTATTATATACTTCCGCAAAATCGCCGGCAAATTTTTCCAATGCTTTTTTATTCATATGCCTTGCAGAAAAATCGGGATCAGCTGCAATGGCATGGTACCTGTTCCATATTTTTTTAGATAGGGGTGCCTTGGGTTGTGTTCCAAAACAAACCTGGTGATAGAAAGGCATGAATCCATAATTTTCAAATAATTGCTGGTAATAAGGAAGGTTATAATTCATGCAATACAATGGTTCATGAAATCCTTTTGTTACCAGTCCCCACCAGCGATCTCTTTCACCAAAATTGATTGGTCCATCCATGGCCTGCATATTTTCATTTAAAAGCCAGTGTCGGGCATTGTCGAAAAGAAGATCGGCCGCATCCTGGTTGTTAATGCATTCAAAAAAACCGATTCCCCCCACCGGAACATCATCGCCTTTATTTTTATATTTTTTATTAATAAATGCTGCAATACGGCCGATTAATTTTCCTTCATTATCTTTTAATATCCAGCGCTGCAGTTTTCCAAACCGGAAAGCCTTGTTTTTCTTTTCATCAAAAATGTCGGAGATATCTTTATCGAGAGGTCTTATCCAGTTGGGATCCTTTGCATAGATTTCTACAGGCACTTTTAAAAAAAGCCTGTCACCTGCCGCATCAGTAACCGGGATCATTTGCATGCAATAAATTTATTGATAATTGCTATAATAATTCTTTTCGCATCTGGTCGGCAGTTTTGGTACTGCCATCATGGCTCCATCCTGGCGGCATAAAAAGATATTTCAACTTGGTAGGGAAAGGAATTTTTTTGGACATATCCTTCCGGATGGCATTCCATTCATGAAAAATGATCGTGAAAGGATTATTGAAATGTTCTACAGGTTTGGTAAGACCATATTTGATAGGATCAGATTCCAGTTCTTCCTGGAATGTTCCAAACAGTTTGTCCCAAATGATGAGGCACATACCCATATTCTTGTCCAGGTATCTTACATTGCTCGCATGATGAACACGGTGATGAGATGGGCTTACAAAAATGGTTTCAAACCAACGCGGCATTTTATGAATGTATTGTGTGTGTACCAGTATCCCATAAGTCTGGGTGATGGAATACATGAAAACAATATCGAGCGGATCAAAACCGGCAAATGCAAGCGGAACAAAATAGATGAAACGGTACACAGGTTGTAACACGGAAGACCTGAAGCCTGTGGTAAGATTGAACTCCTCCGATGAATGATGGGTTACATGCACAGCCCAGAATATCCTGCAATAATGATCTACGCGGTGTTCAATATAAAAAGCAAAATCCTCCAGGTTGAACAGTGCAAACCAGTATAGGTAGGGATTTTGTATTTGAAAAAAATGATGATTATAACTCCAGGTAAGTACACTTACATAAAAAGCAATGCGAAGGAGAAAATCGAGTCCTGCATTCACCAGGGTAAGATAAATGTTTTGGAGTGTGGCTTTGAATGAATAGAATTTGCGCTGTTGCCAGTTACTCAATAAAATCTCGGCTCCAATCAATATTGCATAAAGTGGAATGGAAAAAAGAATGAACAAAGCTTCACGCGAAGAATGCATGGTGAATCGTGGTGTTTACAGTTAAATAAGCATTTACTTTAATAGCGGTGTGCAACTTTACACAGCCATGATCTCTTTTTCTTTTGCAGTTAGATGCTTTTCAACAAGGGCGGTATATTTATCGGTAGTATCCTGTGTTTCCTTTTCTGCGTCTTTGCATGCATCCTCACTTACTCCATCTTTTTGAAGTTTCTTGATATGCTCAATAGCATCGCGGCGGATATTCCTGATGGATACTTTTGCATTTTCTCCTTCATGATTGCAACGTTTAACCAGTTCTTTCCTTCTTTCTTCTGTAAGTGGGGGCAGGAACATGCGGATGTTGGTTCCGTCATTTTGTGGTGTAATGCCTATATTGGCTGCCATGATACCTTTCTCAATAGACTGCAACATGCTTTTTTCCCAGGGTTGTATAGAAATGGTGCGTGCATCCAGTATGGAGATATTGGCAACCTGGTTCAAGGGGGTAGGATTGCCATAATAATCAACCATGATTCCATCAAGCATGGTAGGGTTTGCCTTACCTGCACGGATCTTTCCCAATTCAGCTTCAAGGTGGTTGATGGCCTTCGACATAGATGCTGATGCATCTGCCAGAATTTTATTTAGATCTTCCTGCATAATAATTTTGAATTGCGTGCAAAGCTATTAAAAACTACTCATTTGAGACAGAATTTAACAGCAGTCAGTATTGTATGATGGGAATTTTGAACTGTGGATCAGTCAACTTCTACCGTATCGGAAACCAGTGTAAGTATCTTGTGTGATTTGATCAATTCCGTTTCAGCAGGCTTATCCAGCACGATGGATTTACTTTTCTGGCGCAGGTAATAGATCAGGCCTGTAAAAGAAAGTGCTGTCAATAAAAGAATGCCCATTACAATGGTGGTGCCCAAATGACGGAATCCAAAGGCCATTCCGATGAAAAGCATATTTACTGCAACACAGATGAGCGTGGTATTTCTATGGCTGAGACCAAGATCAAGGAGGAAGTGATGAACATGCGTTCTGTCGGGGCTGAAAGGAGAGCGCCGATCCAGGATGCGCAAACCAAATACCCGGAGCGTATCGAATAAAGGGATCATCAAAATAGCAAATCCAATAGCCGGCGCAGATTCAAGAGGGAAAGAAACGTTGGGTGTATTTGCCAGGTTGATAAATTTGATAACAAGTATCGAATTAACGAGGCCTAATAGCAGGGAACCGGTATCCCCCATGAATATTTTAGCAGGCGGAAAATTATAGATCAGGAAACTAATGGTACTTCCGGACAGGGCAAAAGCCATTACCGCGTAAGTGTTTTGTCCTATGTAAAAGAAATAAGTTCCAAAGATAAGGGTGGTCAGTAAGCCTAAACTTCCGGCCAATCCATCCACGCCATCTATCAGATTAAATGAGTTGGTAATAACAATAATGGTAAAAACGGAAAGAACGATACTTGCCACGTTTGGGATCTCATGAAATCCAAGCAAGCCGTGCATATTGGTGATTTGTACACCCCCAAATTTTATCAGTATACCTGCGGCGATGAGCTGGCCGGCGAATTTTTTACTGGCAGATAAGATCAGGATATCATCTTTAATTCCAAGAAAGAAAACCACGATGGCAGCTGCAACGAAATATTGAAGTTCCAGGGAAAATGGAGCACCGAGCAGGGTGGCGATAATGAAACCCGCAAAAATGCCGAGGCCGCCAAGGGTAGGGATAACCGCTTTATGGATCTTACGTTCATCGGGCTCGTCAAACAGCTTTTTATCTTTTGCAACCTGAATAATCACCGGGATGGCAAAAAAAGTGATGATAAAAGCTAAACCCGAACTAAGTAATATTTTGTCCATGCAATTTTAATTGTTCCAGCAGATACAAATGTATTAATAATGTTTCGGATAAAGAATTTAAAACATATAAATACAGCACAGAGGCTTTAAATGCACACCTCAATATAGTGGCCGGATTTTTAAAAAAAATTAATATATCCTGCTAAATTACAGTAAAATATACTCTTAAATAACGGTAGATAAGCAAACTTAGTATCACTGAACTGCAATAAGGCTTTTTTCTTTGTGCTTGACCTGAATTGAAGTAGGTTTGCAGCCTAACTATCAGTTCTCTTCATAAAATTTATTATATGCCAGCGCTCAAAGAAATTACTTCGCAAAAAGTAAAAAATACGCAGGATTTAAAAGATATCGCCTCCCAGATCAGGAGGGATATTGTTCGTATGGTACATGCTGTTCAAAGCGGACATCCGGGTGGTTCATTAGGGTGCACAGAGTTCTTTACCGCACTTTATTTTAAAATAATGCGCCATAATCCTGATTTTAAAATGGATGGGATAGGGGAAGATATTTTCTTTCTTAGTAATGGACATATTTCACCGGTTTTTTACAGCAGCCTTGCCCGCAGCGGTTATTTTTCAACGCAGGAACTATCCACTTTTCGCAAAATCAATAGCCGCCTCCAGGGTCATCCTACCACACATGAGCATTTGCCGGGTGTAAGAGTAGCGAGTGGTTCCCTGGGACAAGGCATGAGTGTAGCCATTGGTGCTGCCCTGGCAAAAAAACATAACAATGATGATCATATTGTGTATTCACTTCACGGCGATGGCGAACTGGATGAAGGTCAAAACTGGGAAGCGATTATGTTTGCTGCACATAAAAAAGTAGATAATCTTATTGCAACAGTTGATCTCAATGGTCAGCAGATTGACGGACCAACAGAAAAAGTAATGGCATTGGCAAGTCTCAAAGCAAAATTCGAAGCATTTAACTGGCTGGTACTGGAAATGGATGGCAATGATATGGATGCGGTAATTGCAGGCCTGGAAAAAGCAAAGACAATGCTAGGTAAAGAAAAGCCGGTGGTCATCATAATGAAAACTGTGATGGGAAAAGGTGTGGATTTCATGGAAGGGTCTCACGAATGGCATGGGATTGCTCCCAATGACGAACAATTAAGAAAAGCTTTGGAACAACTTCCTGAAACTTTAGGAGACTATTAAATCGGCAGATCAAAAATAATAACCCAAAAGTCAAAAAAGTTTTTTTGACTTATTTCAATTCGAGTGGCTGTCCCGAAGCTTTATGTGCAGGAAACCAGGAAGCGATCAATGCAATCATCATTGCTGTTGCGGCTACCAGTAAAAAATCTGTTGCAACCAGTTTCACCGGGAAATAGTCTATTAAAAAGGAGCCTCCTCCCAGTTTGATCCATTTGAATTTAAGTTGCAGAAGGCATATCAGTACTGCAAGCCCAATACCTATTGCGGCTCCAATTGCACCTAATAACAATCCCTCGCTGAGAAATATTTTTTTTACCTGGGAAGCAGAAGATCCCATGCTTTGAAGAATGGCTATATCCTGTTTTTTTTCGAGAACAAGCATGGTAAGTGCACTTACCATTGTAAAAGCCGCGATCACCAGTACAAGTGTAAGCACAGCATATATCACCCATTTTTCTGTTTTCATTGTACCATATAGGCTCGAATTCTGCTCGTACCTCGTTTCCACTTCATAGTCTTTTCCTACCAATTTTTGCAGCAGTTCCTTGCTTTCCTCCATACCGGCACCAGCCTTTAATTTTATATCCAATGATGTAAACTCATTTTCGATCATCCCGGACTGTTGTTTAACAAACCCAATATTGGTTATGGCATAACTATTATCAAAATCCTGCTGGATCGTGAATACACCCTTTGGTTTTATGTTTCCTTCGCTCAATGATTCAAGTAGCTCATTGCCCTGAACATGGGCTTTAGGAAGGATGATGGTTAATTCCTCTGGCGCTACATCATTGGTAACAATTATATCCGCGGCGTTTTGGATACCCGCTCCCAGTACAAGAGCAGGATCATCTGTGTTACCGAGCGTAAATTTACCACGGGTAATCTTTGAAGATACTCCGCTTACTTTGGAAAAATTATCGTCTACTCCCCTCAGTTGTATTACAGATTGTGCTTCGCCGTTTTGCAGCAAGGCTTTTTCTTCAATAACCAGGCTGGCATCCTGGATATATGGCTGTTTTTTTATGATACTTAATTTGGTGGGATCGAGCAGGAAAGTTTTCCCGCTCGCTGGTACCATTTTCAGGTCGGTGTAGAATGAAGCGTACAAAGATTTTACCATATCCTCGAAACCATTGAATACACTCAATACCAAAACCTGGCAACAAGTAGCAAAAGCAATTACACCCGCAGTTACCCAGGCGATGATATTAATGGCATTGGCTGATTTTTTTGCCCTGAAATATCGCCAGGCGAAATCGAGATACATGGATCGGTTTAAGATTTTTTTTGCTTTTTTTCTTCTTCCACCTTAATATCGTTGAAGAGCTTTTCCATCTTGTCTACATAATCTAGGGTGTCATCAATATAGAAAGTGAGTTGTGGCATAGACCTTAACTGGTGCCGTACCCTGGCCGTTAGTTCTTTTTTTATTTCCCAGCTGCGCTCCTGTATGATTTTAAGGGTTGCTGTTGGATTGTTTACTTTAAAGAAGCTCAGGTAAATCCTTGCATCAAAAAGATCAGGAGTGATCTTTACTGCTGCTATTGAAATCATTCCTCCATTCAACATTGTTAAACCAAGTCGTTGAAAAATTTCATTCAATTCCTTTTCAAGTACTGCCGCCACTTGCTTTTGCCTTTTACCTTCCATCATGGGTTTACACTTTAAATCGTTGTAAAATTAGTTACTTTGCCCTTTTTATGGATATTTAATTAATAATGAAGAAATACTCGAGGATTTTCAAATACTTAGGCGACTATAAGTCTTCCATCGCCTGGTATTTCATCACTGTACTGCTTTCTATATTTTTTTCGGTTGCATCACTGGCAATGCTTTTTCCCTTCCTTCAACTATTATTTGGAGGTATTGTTGGAAAAGCTTCCACCAACCCCGTGATCGTTTGGGTAAACGGTCAATTAAACAAACTGATTGAAAATGGAGACCCGGTTTCTGCACTTGGAATCATCTGCATCCTGATCATTATCTCCATCTTTTTAAAGAACCTTTTTTTATATCTTTCTGCACGCACGCTGGGACCAATGAAAAATCATATTGTAAACCGGCTGCGCATCGAGATGTACAATAAACTCCTTGAGTTACCCATTGGTTATTTTACTGAACAACGAAAAGGAGATCTCATGAGCCGTATGACCCATGACATCAATGAAATTGAAGGTTCTGTTATTGGTACGCTGGAAGGATGGGTAAAAGATCCGCTTGCAATAATCATTAATTTGTCCATATTAATTTATATCAGCCCCCGACTAACCATTTTTATTATGATCTGTCTTCCTATAATGGGTTTGGTTATCGGCAGGGTAGTGCGATCATTGAAAAAACAATCACAAAAGGTTGCCGAAAAATATGGAGAAACTTTTTCTGCAGTGGATGAAACACTCGGCGGATTAAGGGTAATCAAGGCGTTCAATGTGGAGAATAAATTGAAGAAGAAATTTTTCCAGACGAGCGAGGAACTGGTAACAGCGAAAAATCAAATTGGCTTTAAACGAGACCTTGCTTCGCCGATGAGTGAACTGATGGGTGTTACCATTTTTGCAGTCATCTTATGGTTCGGCGGACGCATGGTATTGTCGCAGGAAATCGCATTGAATGGTGCGATGTTTCTTACCTACATGGGATTATTCTACAATATCATTGATCCCGCAAAATCTATTTCATCTGCTTTCAGCAATATGCAAAAAGGATCTGCAGCTATTGCCAGGATTGAACAGGTATTGAATGCACCCGTTACCGTTGATGAAAATCCCAATGGAAAAAAGATCCAGGCCTTTAATGACAGTATTGAATTCAGGAATGTAAGTTTTTTCTATGATGAAGCAGTGATCCTTCGCAATATCAATCTTACCATTAAAAAAGGAAGTACTGTTGCGTTGGTAGGGAGCAGTGGTGCAGGAAAATCTACATTAGCCGACCTTGTGCCGAGGTTTCATGATGCCAGCAGCGGGGAAATCCTGGTTGATGGCATTAATATAAAAGATTATTCCCTGCATTCACTGAGGAGCCTTATAAGTATAGTTACGCAGGAACCCATTCTTTTCAATGATACGATTGCGCACAATATTGCATTGGGTATGGACAATGCCACGGAAGACAATATCGTTGATGCAGCTAAGATTGCCAACGCAGATAATTTCATTCGCAAAAAGGAGCAGGGTTATAATACCAATATTGGCGACCGTGGATTAAAGCTTAGCGGGGGTGAACGTCAGCGTATGACGATTGCAAGAGCGGTATTAAAAAATCCGCCAATATTGATCCTGGATGAAGCAACCTCTTCTCTCGATACAGAAAGTGAACGGCTTGTACAGGATGCGATTAATAGCCTGATGAGCAACCGTACCTCTATTGTAATTGCTCACCGTTTGAGCACGATCCGCCATGCAGATGAGATCATTGTGTTGCAACGCGGAGAGATCGTTGAAAGAGGAACCCATGAAGGATTGATGAGCCAGGATGGATTTTACAGGAGGCTGGTGGAGATGCAGGAAGTAAAGTAATTCGTAAAACGAGAATTGTGAATAGATTTAATCTTTTGGAATTTCATACAGTATGCAGATAAAAAGGAGAATGATCACTCATTCTCCTTTTCTTATTGTAAGTTTTTCATTTCTTATTTCACAATTCCCATCTTAGCTTCTATGCTTAATGTAGCATGAGGAACTGCTCTTAATCTTGCTTTATCAATCAGTTTTCCTGTAACGCGGCAGATTCCATATGTTTTGTTTTCAATACGCATGATCGCTTTTTCGAGATGATCAATAAAGGTAATCTGGCGACTCGCCATCTGGCTAAGTTGTTCTCTTTCCATACTTAGACTTCCATCTTCCATCGTCATGTACCTGTTTTCGCTTTCATCTCCACCCATTTCGTCCTTGCGGGTGATCAATCCCTGCAAATAGTTGAGCTCTTTTTTGGCAGCTTCCAGTTTACGTTGGATCAATTCTTTAAATTCCATTAGCTCTGAATCCGTATATCTTACAATGGGAGCACCCGGATCATTTTTGGCCTGGTCTAAAACAGACTTGGTAAAATCAGGCTGATATTTACGGGCGGTCTTGGTTGAAATTTTTGGAAGAACTACAGGCTTGGCTGGTGTAATCTTTATATCTTTTGGATTTTTTGCAATCACTTTTACGACAGGTGCAACCTTTGCAGTTTCCTTAGCGGGGTGTTTTTTTTCTTCGGCTTTTTTAGGCATTAATTTTTCTACCGGCTTTTGAACAGCTACCGGTTTTTTTGACGCTGGTGTTGATGAAGGTTTAGCAGGTTTTGGTAAAAGTTTGGCCGCAGATTTTGCTTTAACCGCGGGGGCTTTCTTTGCAACAGGTTTAGCAGCTTTTTTAGGGACAGGTTTTTTAGCAACTGGTTTCGCAACAGGTTTTTTAGCAGCTGGTTTAGCTACTTTCTTAGCTGGTTTAGCAGCAGGTTTAGCTACTTTCTTAGCTGGTTTAGCAGCGGGTTTGGCTCCTTTTTTAGCTGGTTTTTTGATTGCCATATTAGTTGCTTTTTTTAAGAACGTTTACGGTTAAAGACACATCATTTACTTCAATGGGGGTTCCTGAGAGTATTTTTGACTCAAATTCAAGCGAATCGGCTAAAATTTCGCGGCAAATATAGTCTTTAAATTCGATTAATGACGATTGTAGCGTAGCATTTTCGCTTACAGTAACTGCTATACGGTCAGTCAGTTCAAACCCATTGTCTTTACGGATATTCTGGATGCGGTTCACGAATTCCCTGGCATTGCCCTCATTTTGAAGTGCCTCATTGATGGTGATGTCCAATGCAACGGTTAATGCTCCTTTACCGGCAATTTCATACCCGGGTATCTCATCTGTGATCACTTCTATATCCTCGCTGGAAATGATAATGGGAACCTCTCCCTTATCAACTTCTATTTGGTTCAGGAGGTAATCGCCCTGCTGCACTTTTTCTATCAAAGTGTTGTCGAATGTTTCGATTTCCGCAGCAGCCCATTTCATTTTCGGCCCAAGCTTTTTGCCCAATGTTTTATAATTGGCTTTTGCTTTTTTGCGGATAAAATCGTTGTTGGCATCCAGTATCTCTACTTCTTTAATATTCGTTTCAGCTTTGATAATATCTTCGGCGAGTTTGATATTATTCGCCATTTCGTTGTCCAATGCAGGAATAAATACCTTTTGCAATGGTTGTCTTACTTTAATATTTACTTTTTTGCGAAGCGACAAGATCAAAGAAGAAGCATCCTGGGCAAGTTGCATTCTTTTTTCCAGGGAAGGATGAATGACGCTTTCATTCGATACAGGATACAATGCATGATGAACCGATTCATTGTCGGAGCGTTTGGTCACATTGTTTAGGTTGATGTATAACCAGTCTGCAAAGAACGGTGCTATGGGTGCGATTAATTTGCTCAGTGTTTCCAGGCATTCATACAAGGTCTGGTATGCACAAAGTTTATCGTGCTCATATTCTCCTTTCCAGAAACGGCGCCTGCAAAGCCGCACATACCAGTTACTCAGTTGTGCATCTACAAAATCTTCAATAGCACGACCTGCCTGGGTGGGTTCGTATGCATCAAAATTTTCCTGTACAGTTTTGATCAATGTGTTTAAAGAAGAAATGATCCACTGATCTATTTCCGGTCTTTCACTAACGGGGAGGTATGTCTCCCTGAATGCGAAACCATCAACATTTGCATACAGTGCAAAGAATTGATAGGTGTTGTAAAGTGTGCCAAAGAATTTTCTTTGGACTTCTTTAATTCCTTCTTCATCAAATTTTAAGCTATCCCATGGGGAGGCATTCGTGATCAGGTACCACCGGGTGGCATCGGCTCCATATTGATTAATGGTAGCGAATGGATCAACTACATTGCCCAATCGCTTGCTCATCTTATTGCCTGATTTATCCAATACCAGTCCATTACTCACAACCGTTTTATATGCAACACTGTCAAATAAAAGAACTGCCAGCGCATGTAAAGTATAAAACCATCCCCTGGTCTGGTCAACACCTTCGGCAATAAAATCAGCAGGAAAATTCTTTTCAAATACTTCTTTATTCTCGAAAGGGAAATGCCATTGTGCATACGGCATTGCGCCGCTGTCGAACCAAACGTCAATGAGATCCGGCACTCGTTTCATTGGTTGGCCGTTTTCACTCACCAATGTGATATCGTCTACATAGGGTTTGTGAAGGTCCAGAATACCTTCATGGAGATAATGGGTATTGGTATCGCCTCCAAGTACAGCTGCCGCTTTTTTAATTTCATGGTTCAATGCTTCAATTGAACCTATACACTTTTCTTCTGTTCCGTCTTCTGTGCGCCAGATAGGAAGGGGAGTACCCCAATAACGGCTGCGGCTAAGGTTCCAGTCAACCATATTTTCCAACCAGTTTCCAAAGCGACCTGTACCCGTATTAGCAGGTTTCCAGTTGATGGTTTTGTTCAACTCTATCATCCTGTCTTTTACGGCTGTTGTTTTAATGAACCATGCATCCAGCGGATAATAAATAACAGGTTTATCTGTACGCCAGCAATGCGGGTAATTGTGCTCGTATTTTTCAACCTTAAAGGCACGGTTTTCTTTTTTAAGCTTCACGGCAATATCTACATTCACATCCACGTAGCCTGGTTCATCTTTATAATCTTTTACATAACGCCCGGTGAATTCTCCCATTCCTTCAATGAACTTACCCTGTTTGTCAACGAGCGTTAAAATACCGAGGTTGTTTTTCTTCCCTACCCTGAAGTCATCGGCACCAAAAGCAGGTGCAGTATGAACGATACCGGTTCCATCTTCTGTGGTAACAAAATCACCTATAATGACTTTGAATGGTTGAGCACCGGGAGTTTCTTCCTGTATTTTATTTAAAGTATTTGCTTCGAAAGGAAGTAATTGTTCATAGGAAAGACCTTCCAGTTCTTTGCCTTTGAATGTTGCTAATGTTTTCCACGGGATTAATTTATCGCCTTCTTTATAATCATCGGGAATGACTGTTTCGCCTTCTGGTTTGAAATATTTTCCAAGCAATGCTTTGGCAAGAATTACATGAACAGGAAGATGCGTATATGGATTGAATGTTTTTATCAAAGTATAATCAATCTCAGCACCTATTGTAAGTCCAAGGTTGGAAGGAAGTGTCCATGGTGTAGTAGTCCATGCCATAAAAAAAACTTCATCACTTCCGGATGCACTGAAAAGAAATTCAGCTTTTGCATTCCGGGTTGCTTTAAACATCACAACAGCACTGGTATCTTTTACATCTTTATAAGTACCCGGTTGATTCAGTTCATGTGATGATAATCCGGTTCCTGCAGCGGGGGAGTAAGGTTGGATACTTACGCTTTCATATAGATGCCCCTTTTTATATAATTCACCCAGGCACCACCAAAGCGTTTCAATATACTTGTTTTCAAATGTTACATAAGGATCATCGAGATCAACCCAATAGCCCATCCGTTTAGTGATATCATCCCATTTATCTTTGAAACGCATCACTACTTCCCTGCATTTTTTGTTATAATCTTCAACAGATATTTTAACGCCAATATCTTCTTTACTGATGCCCAATTCTTTTTCAACGCCTAATTCAATCGGGAGCCCATGGGTATCCCATCCGCCTTTTCTTTTAACCTGGAATCCCTGCATGGTTTTGTACCGGCATATGAGATCTTTAAGGGTTCTTGAAATAACATGGTGAATGCCAGGCATTCCATTTGCGCTCGGCGGGCCTTCATAAAAAACAAACGGCTCGCTTCCTTCACGGAGGTCAACACTTTTTTCAAATGCCTTCTCCGCTACCCATTTTTGAAGGATTTCCCCGCTGATAGCAGGCAGATTGAGTTGCTGGTATTCTTTATATTTTACTGGCATATGAAGTCCTTTCCGTAAATGGATTATCAAAAAAAATAAGGGTGCAAAGTTAACGATTTACAGCTAATTGCTAAGGAGCTCAAATGAAAAGAGCGCAAGCTTGTTTTGTTAATTTCTTTCCATTTATCCACAATTTAATTGCTTGGCATAGTATTAGCGATTTGCAGTTTGACATTCAAAATCATCCTAAAGAGACGTCTTTATGAAAAATGCTTTTTTTATTTTTTGTGCAGGAATGTTGATTTGTTTTTCAGCATCAGCGCAAAAAAAGAAAGCCGTAAAAGCTGAGCCACCTGTTCAGGTGCCTGAAAACGTGAACAGTACGTTTAAAAATATGTTTGCCGTTGCTGAAAATGGCCAGTGGAAAAAGACCTATAAAGGCAATTATGTTGCCCTCTTTACCAATGCAGAAAAACAAAGCCAATCGGTGGAGTATGATGCAACTGGTAATGTAGTTAAAAATAAAATCAGCTACAGCACCGAAGCTTTACCTCAACAGGTAAACAATGTAGTAGCCCAAAAATACCCGGATATGAAAATCATTGAATGTATGCGGGTTGAATTGCCGGGAATTAAACCTTATTACAAGGTGAGGGTGGCTGATACTTCAAATTCACAAAAAGAATTATTGATAAGTGAGGAAGGAACCGTGAGCGAGTAAGAGTTTTGCTGGTTTAGGGTTTTATTAGGGTAAAACGGGAGTAGTCTTACTCCTGTTCTTTTATTTGTCCGTATATATTGAAACGTCCCGCTTTAAATATCCGGTGTTTGTGAAGAGCTATGATAAGCTTTCAGCATAGCTGAATTAAATATAAAGAGTACAAGCACAAAAAAGGCAGCCGATAAACAGGTTGCCTTTTTATTTTTAAAGAGTTATTTGTACCAGTGGGTTTTAATAAATCACAGTGCTTTGTGACTTCGCCAGATAATTGCAAAGCATGTTTTTCAAGTCTCTAAATAAGTTGTATTAAAAGAATATTATTTACAATGGCTGTTGACAGTTGTTTAAGTGGTCTTTGGGCAGGACCATTGATAACATTTCCTTCTTTATCAAACCTGCTTCCGTGGGCAGAACACGTAAAGCCATTGCCGGTGACCGTTAGTTGGTTGTCATAATGCGTACAGCTGAGCAAAAGCGCTTTATAGTTGCTGTCTTTGCCTTTTTGAACAGCGATATCGTATGCAAATTTATTCGGGCTGATCAGCTGAAAAGCTTCGGTATCGAATAGAGATAGTGGCACCTCAACGGTATTATTTGTTACCTCTGGCCTGAAAATATTTTTACCCGTTGTCGGGCTGCAGGAAGATGCTATTTCTCCCACAGCAGCAGTTGCTGCTCCTAACAGGCAAATCCTGCAAGCTCCTTTTATAAACGATCTTCTTTCCATTAAAATGAATAACCAATGCCCAAGTTAATAATTTGGTTGGTTTGACGATATGGCACCGGGCCTGGATTGATCAGGTCAGGATTTTCAGCACCGGTATGTACTAAGGTAATATCAGTTTTGATGACTACATTTCTTATAGGCAGGTAAGAAAATCCGGCAATGATGTATTGTTGTTTTTCAGTGCCATCATAGATTGCATTGACAGGAATAGATGCATTCAGGTCCAACATCTCATACCTTCCGAAAATATTCAGTTGCTGGCCGTCTAATTTTTTGCTGTGATGAAAAAGATTATATGATAACTCACCATAAGCGCCATACATGATATTGCTTACATTGTTTGCATATGCTTTATTGATGTCTTTTGCATCCGGGATAGAAATATAGGTACCCAGTAATTTTATACCAATGCCGTTTTTATTCCATTGTATATCTGCTTCTCCAAGATATAACGGGAGAGCCAGCGGGCCTGAGCGAAGACCAAGCGTATCACTGGCTCTTTTGTTCAATATATTTGTTCCCCCTCCATAACCGGAAACCTGGAAACTGAAATCTTTATAATAATACTGGATGGCTGCATTTACAGCAAGATTATTGGCGGAAGCTTCACTTCCTTCAAATCTTCCTTCACGAATACCGGTTGCATGTTCGAACCCTGCGGCATTCAGTCCATTCATCAACGCGATATTATAATTAAGCGGGATCTTTTTTGATCTGCCATAAAATCCAACGCCGATCTCTCTCCATGTTGCAGGAATAACCAGTTGTTCAACGAAAGGTCTTTGTACGCCATTAAAATTTACAGGTAAATGATTTTCATTTAAGATGCCGATACGTGGAATGAATAAACCGGCCGTAATATATTGCCTGGAGTTGAGGTTGAATTTAAGATATGCCTGTTCCATGGCAACTTCTCCTTCGCCACCTTCACCCGATAATTTTGCGTTCTCTATTTCCAGTTCCGAGAAGAATGCAATCTTCTGGTTGAACTGGTGGCCTACGAACAGAACTGCCCGTTCAAGGTTGGCGATAGATTTCTTTTCATTAAAATCCCGCTGGTAAAAAACACTTCCATAGCCGGAAATCACTGTTTTAGAACTACTGGTTCCTGCATGCAGAGAATCTTCATGAGTGAGCATTAATTGCTGGGCAGGTGTTCTTTCCTGGGCCGGTGAATTCAAATAAGCGCAAAATAAAAGAACAGCGCTTCCAAAGATTTTTTTCATGCCGCAAAAATCATTGTATTGAGTTGGGAAGGCTGCCGCAATTGGAAAAAAAAATGCCGGATCGGTAAAAATAATTTGGGAAGTCGTTTGAAAAGTAAACGTATTAAGAAAAAAGCATGATAGGATCAGCGAATCAGGAGTTCGCAGGGCTTAATGCCGGTGTGTTTTTTAAAAGCGGTGCTGAAATGTGAAATAGAAGAATATCCCAGCATGAGTGAAACTTCGGTAACGCTTAATCCTTTATCATATAACAGGTATTTGGCATGTTCCATGCGCTGCCCCTGGTAGAAATCGAATATAGTTGTTCCAAAAATTTCTTTAAACCCTTTCTTTAAATAACATTCATTGATGGCCACTTTGCGGCTGAGCGCTTTTATAGTAATGGGTTCGCCGATATGTTGTAAAAGGATTTCCCTTGCTTTAATGATTTTTTCGCGGTCTGCTTCATTTGCAAGAAACTTACAGGCAAAGCTTGTTTCTTCTTTATCACCCAACATACAATCCGTACTATACAAAAACAGGATCTGTGTTTGTGCGTTGATGAAAATATTCTCGAGCGTATCAGTATAAGTATGGTTCAGCAGTGCTTCAATCGCCATTCTCGTCTTGCCACAAAGGGGAAGCATTTTTGAGAAGGATGTAGTGTGTGTAAAAGAAACCACTTTATCGGTGAGGGATTCCGAATTTTTATGTGCCTTTGCAAATTGCTGAAGGTAAGAAGGTGAAAAAGTAAAGCTCAATACATCTACACTGTCAATTTTTTCAATACAGGTTTTAGAAGCGCTGAATTTGCAAAAATCACATTCTGTTTGTTTCTGCCTGCAATACACATTGCCGGTAACACAGAATTTAAGTTCCAAATAATTTTCAGCCGTATTGTTTTTTTCATAATGATACACAAGCACGCCGGTATCTTCCATATTCCATTGCGGCTGTTTGCGATAGCGTTTAATAGAATAACGCACAGACCCCGGCACATTCCTTACAATTTCCTGCAACACTTCCACATCCTCCTGTAAAAGCGGTTGCTTATGCGCAAGGGATAATATGTCTGAATAATGATTCATCGAAAAATTTCAATGCAAATATACAAAAGCTTTCGGACATCTGGTTCATTGGTTAAACTCTGAGTCAATTATTACATTTTTGTTACAAAAACCCTGATCTCACACCTTTTTAAGACATACGGGATATGGAGTTTTTCCAGCTTAAAAATGTTCACAAATTAGATGGAAAATAGCCCTCCTTTTATTGCGCTAACCCCTTAATTTTCGGTATATTTGCGGGATTGAAAAATTTGTTCCATTTAACTAGATTTTGAACCATTTATGAGTGCAGAAACAGCAGCAATTCCCACCCCATCCACTAACGGCTACAGTGCAGACAGTATACAGGTTTTAGAAGGCTTAGAAGCCGTAAGAAAGCGACCCGCCATGTATATTGGCGACATCAGTGTAAAAGGGTTGCATCATCTTGTTTACGAAGTAGTTGACAATTCCATTGATGAGGCACTTGCCGGTTATTGCAAAAATATTACGGTAACCATTCATGAGGATAATTCCATCAGTGTTGAGGATGATGGCCGGGGTATCCCCACCGGTATCACCAGCAAGGAAAAAAAATCAGCCCTGGAAATCGTTATGACCGTTTTACATGCGGGTGGAAAATTTGATAAGGACACTTATAAAGTATCTGGTGGTTTGCATGGAGTAGGCGTGAGTTGCGTGAATGCACTTAGCACAAAACTTCATGTAACCATAAAACGCGAAGGCAAAACCTTTGAGCAGGAATATGCTACCGGCATTCCCCAATATTCCGTACGTGAAATCGGCAAGGCTGATGCCACCGGAACCAGGGTCCATTTCTGGCCTGATGGCAGCATTTTCACCACAACAGTTTACAATAAAGAGATACTGGAAGGTCGTTTGAAAGAACTGGCTTATCTCAACAGGAAAGTTTATATCAACCTCAATGACCTGCGTGAAAAAGATGATGATGGAAAAACCTACAGTAAAACTTTCTATAGCGAAGGAGGCATCATTGAATTTGTAGAAACGATTGATAAGAACGCCAATCGGCCCCCACTGATACCAAAAACAATTTATTGCGAAACAGTGGATGAAAAAAGCAATGTGGCCGTAGAGGTTGCCATGACTTACAATGCCAGCTACCAGGAACATTTGTTCAGCTATGTAAATAACATCAACACCATTGAAGGAGGTACGCATGTGGCCGGCTTTCGTCGGTCTATCACCCGTGTATTTAAAAGCTATGGTGATAAACAGGGAATGTTCGAAAAAGCAAAGGTGGCCATTGAAGGAGATGATTTCCGCGAAGGGATCTCTGCCATCATTTCTGTAAAAGTTCCCGAACCGCAATTTGAAGGACAAACCAAAACCAAACTGGGCAACAGCGAGGTGATGGGTATCGTAGATACAACACTTAGCAGGGTACTGGAAGCATATCTCGAAGAAAATCCACGTGATGCCAAAACGATCATTCAAAAAGTGATACTGGCAGCACAGGCAAGAGCTGCGGCTAAACGTGCCCGTGATATGGTGCAACGGAAAAGTGTTTTAGTTGGAGGTGGTCTGCCTGGTAAACTGGCAGACTGTTCAGAAAAAGATCCCGGAAAATGTGAACTTTTCCTTGTAGAGGGAGATTCAGCCGGGGGCACTGCCAAACAGGGTCGTGACCGCAGCTTCCAGGCGATTTTACCCCTGCGTGGTAAAATCCTCAACGTAGAAAAAGCAATGGAGCATAAAATTTACGACAATGAAGAGATCCGGAATATGTTCACTGCATTGGGCGTAAAAATAGGAACCTCGGAAGATGTAAAGGCATTGGATATTTCCAAACTGCGTTATCATAAATTAATCATCATGACAGATGCCGATGTGGACGGAAGCCATATCGCCACACTCATTCTCACATTCATATTCCGGTATATGAAGGAGCTCGTTGAACAGGGATATATTTATATAGCACAACCACCCCTGTATCTTGTTAAAAAAGGAAAAGAACAGGAATATGCATGGAATGATGAAGAAAGAAAAGCATTGATAACAGAAATCGGCCAGGGTAAAGACGACAGTGTAACAATACAACGCTATAAAGGCTTGGGTGAAATGAATGCAGAACAATTATGGGAAACAACGATGAATCCTGCTACACGTACATTAAAACAGGTAACTATAGATAGTCTTACCAATGCTGATGGCGTTTTCAGCATGTTGATGGGAGACGAAGTTCCACCAAGAAGGGAGTTCATTGAAAGCCATGCAAAATATGCAAAGATAGATGCATAACGAAGCCCATCTCGAACCCTTCCCCAAGGGAAGGGAGTGTGCCAGTTGAACAGATAATAGAATTCATTTCTTGTGTTTGCGTCATCTCCCTTAATTTCTTTCTTAATATCAATAGTATTGTTTGATCTTAGTTTTATTGAATTTGATGATTATATCAAATGGCAAAATCCTCGCTTCAATCTTCTAGTTTTCCTCTCCGCAGCCGGGAAGAGATAGAAGAGGGCGCTTCAATTCTTTTACCTCTTTTTAAATTGCTCAATGGTATACAACCGATCAGTAAAGCATTGGAAGAAATGCTCATTAAAAACTTTCGGTCCGAAAAAATAAAAAAAGGAACGATTCTTTTACATGAAGGCAATATTTCTGAGAACCTCTGTTTTTTGGCCGAAGGAGTTTTAAGATCTTTTCATACCATTGGTGAAAAAGATATTACTTCCCGCCTCATGTTCAGCGGGCATATTGTAATTTCTGCAGGAAGTTTTTTTAAACAGGCACCTGCAACCGAATCCATAGAAGCATTAACAGATTGTGTCCTGGCACGACTTCGATTTTCAGACTTGCAGGATATCTATGCAAGATTTCCTGAATTCAATTACCATGCAAGGCTGATCACGGAAGATTATTTTCATAAACAGGAACAACGCCTTTATATGCTGCGTAAACAGGATGCATTGCACCGGTATGAATTTTTCCTGGAACATTATGCTTCCTACCTCAAAGACATTCCCCAGAAATATATCGCCTCCTTTTTGAATATCACACCCGAAACACTAAGCCGAACCCGCAATAAACTGAGAAGTAAACAACATAAATAATTTATTGATTTTTGTCAATGCGGTTGAATGTACAACAGGATAGTTTTGAATAGTTTTTAACTCAAAACATTCAAAATGATACTCGCATTATTTCAGCCAGCTCAAAAAAAATCATATCTCGATACCCCCGCATTCAGGATCATATGCCTCGTATTTGCAGTCGCCTGGTGTTGGTTTTTTGTTACGGCAAAAGACCGAACCGATTGGTGGATTGAGAATATCCTGGTGATCCTGTTCTTTATCGGTTTATTCATCTCCCGCAAAAAGATCATTCTTTCTGAAACAAGTCTCGTGTTTATCTTTTTATTCCTGCTGTTGCATATTTATGGTGCAAGAATGGCATACACACAAAATGAACTGGGCGAATTCCTGCAAAACAGCTTTTCATTGAGGCGCAATCCATATGACCGCGTTGTACATTTCAGCTTCGGTTTTTTGTTGCTTTATCCTTTTGTTGATTTGTTATCAGGCTCTTTAGGCCGCAATAAAAATTTTATTTTGATACTTGCAAACATGTCCATTTTTTGTTTGGCAACCCTGTTTGAATTGATTGAATGGGGAGTGGCTGCTTTTACAGATAAAGTAACCGGTGAAACATATGTGGCCACGCAGGGTGATCCCTGGGATGCTCAAAAAGACATTGCACTCGCATGGGCAGGATCAATATTATTTACCATCATTTTAAAGATGTTCAAAAAAAATAATGTCCTTAATTTTCCCCATAACAACAGGGATAAGTAGTTTTTGGCAGGAGCGATATTTTTAGTAGCTTGGCGGCTGAAGTAAATCTTCTAACCCATATTCACTAACAATAAATTTTATTCAAATGTCAAAAATGCTAACAGCTTATTGCATGAAAACAAAAGAGAAAAATGTTCCCATGCAGGATGCGGTAATAACCAAAACGGCCCGTGGAGGATATATGGCTCAGGGTCATGATGGTAAAGGAAATAAAATGACGACGATGCTGAATGAAGCTACGGCTATGCAGGCAATAAAGGATGGTGTGGCCACCAAAAAAGGCTGGTAACTCAATAAAAGTATTTTGTGGGCCGTTCCGGTGGGAACGGCTTTTTTATTCACCTGTTTTTACCGCTTTCGCAGAAACGCTTTGTAACATGCGATCTAAAAATTCATACAAGCTATTCATGTCTTTGATATCTTCCACAACCAGGATACCATTCTTTCCTACCTGCTTTAATTTGCCTTTATTGGTACCCGTTTGCAAATAATGAAGAATGCCGTTGAATGTGTCACTCTGGAAATAAGGTGATTCAGGATTGCTAACAAAAAAGCATTTGAGCGTTTCATTTTTCAGTAACATTTTTTCAAAGCCAAGTTCTACTGCCATCCTCCTGCAACGAACCGTAGTAAACAGGTCTCCTGCTTCAGCAGGAACAGGCCCAAACCTGTCATTGAGTTCTGCATGAAAATCCTGCAGGTCTTTTTCGGTTTCACAATTATCGAGTCTTGAATACAAACTCAGCCTTTCTGTAATACTTTCAACATAATTGTCGGGAATCAATATCTCAAGATCGGTATCAATCGTACAGTCTTTTACAAAATCATCCTGTTTCTGTATCTCTTCTTTAAACAATTCCCTGAACTGGCTGCGTTTTAATTCGCGGATCGCTTCATCCAGTATTTTCTGGTACATCTCGAAACCGATCTCCGCGATAAAACCACTTTGTTCACCACCCAATAAATTTCCCGCACCACGGATATCAAGATCTCTCATGGCAATTTGGAAACCACTGCCCAAATCGCTGTATTGTTCCAACGTGTTCAATCTTTTGCGGCTATCAGGTGGGAGTGTACTCATCGGGGGAGCAACCAAATAACAAAAAGCTTTTTTATTACTTCTTCCCACACGTCCACGCAACTGGTGAAGATCACTTAATCCAAACTGGTTGGCATTATTGACGATAATGGTATTTACATTCGGAATATCTACGCCACTTTCAACAATATTGGTACACACAAGCACATCGTATTTGCGATCCATAAAATCCAGGATCGTATCTTCCAGTTTATCGCCTTCCATCTGGCCATGTGCATAAGCGATGCTGATATCCGGACATAAACCCTGCAGAAAACTTTTCATCTCTGCAAGACCTTTCACCCGATTATGAATGAAGAATACCTGCCCGCCTCTTTCAGTTTCATAATAAATAATATCACGAATGCTGTCTTCATTAAAGATCATCACTTCTGTCTGGATAGGTTGGCGGTTAGGTGGTGGGGTATTAATTATGCTTAGATCTCTTGCGCCCATGAGGCTGAACTGCAATGTTCTTGGAATAGGTGTTGCAGTCAATGTTAATGAATCAACAGTGGTGCGCAGTTGCTTGAGTTTTTCTTTTGCAGATACGCCGAACTTTTGTTCTTCATCAACGATCATTACACCAATGTCTTTAAATTTTACATCCTTACCCAATAGTGCGTGTGTTCCGATGATGATATCAACCTTTCCTTCTTCGAGTTTTTTTAGCGTATCTTTTTTTTCTTTGGTTGATTTAAATCGGTTGATGAAATCTACTTTAACGGGGAAATCTTTTAACCGGTCGCTGAACGTTTTATAATGTTGATAAGCGAGGATCGTGGTGGGAACCAATACGGCAGCCTGCTTGCCATCGCAACAGGATTTAAAAGCTGCTCTTATGGCAATTTCTGTCTTTCCAAATCCAACATCACCACATACCAACCGATCCATGGGTGATTCTTTTTCCATATCACGTTTTACATCTTCACTGGCTTTTGCCTGGTCAGGCGTGTCTTCATAAATAAAACTGGCTTCCAGTTCTGTTTGAAGATAGTTATCCACCGAATGCGCAAATCCCTGCTGGCTTTTTCTTTGTGCATACAGGCGGATCAGGTCAGTAGCAATATCTTTTACCTGTTTCTTGGTCTTTTCTTTGAGCTTATTCCACACATCGCTTCCCAGTTTATTCATTTTGGGAATCGTTCCTTCCTTGCCACTGTATTTACTTATTTTATGCAGGGAAGAAATATTCACATACAACAGATCTCCATCTTTATACTGGATCCTTACGGCTTCCTGTAGCCGCCCGTTGGCTTCAATTTTCTGCAAGCCGCTATACACTCCCACGCCATGATCAATATGAGTTACATAATCACCGGGTTGTAATTCCCTGAGTGTTTTTAATGTAAGCGCTTTGTTTTTGCTAAAGGCCTGTTTTACTTTGTATTTGTGATACCGTTGAAAAACCTGGTGATCTGTATAGCAAACGAGCTTCAGGTCTTCATCAATAAAACCTTCATGAATGGAAACAGGAATGGGCGTTACCTGTATGTTTGCTTTGAGATCAGTAAAGATGATGTGCAGGCGTTCTAACTGCTTAGGATTGTCGGCAAAGATGAAGATATTGTAATGCAGCCTTTCATACTCCTGGAGGTTGCGGATCAACAGATCAAATTGCCGGTTGAATGCCGGCTGTTCTTTGGTTGAATACTGCACACCGGATGCAGATCCCTGCACATGTTTAAAAGATGGTTTATTGCCTATCTCTATCACATGTCTTTTTTCAATTTGCGCTTCCAGTATTTTTCCTGCAACAAAATCATCACCGGATATATCCTGTTTGATATTTATTTCCGCAGTTTCATCAGCAAGCTGCTCTTTATTGCCATTGTCCTTTACAAATTGCAAAAAGATGGACAGGTTTTCTTCTTCCTGTTCAATTTTTTCTTTGATGAAGTTCCAGTCCTGCATCCATACCACGGTATTCTCTGGTAAAAACTCAGTCAACGAAACCTTTTCACCTGTCTCAAATTGTGTTTCAACGTTGGGTATGATATTTACCTGTAACAGTTTTCTTTCACTCAGCTGTGTTTCAGGATCAAAGATGCGGATGCTGTCTACTTCATTTCCAAATAACTCGATGCGATAAGGCTTTTCATTACCGAATGAATATATATCAAGTATGCCTCCTCTTACAGCGAATTGCCCGGGTTCATACACAAAATCCGTTCTTACAAAACCATTGTCAACAAATCTTTCCAGTATCCTGTTCACATCCAGTTCATCTGCTTGTTTAATACTGATAATATTTGCAGAAAGGGTTTTAGGTAATACAACTTTTTCGAACAAAGCTTCGGGATAAGTTACAATGATCTTTTTATTTCCACCCGCAGCAATTTTTGTAAGCGCTTCAGTACGCAACATTACGTGACTGCTGTTCAATAACTGGAAATTCTTTTTATTCTTAAATGAACAAGGGAAATAAAAAATATCCAGTGCATTGGTGATGCTTTCAAGTGTGTTCTGGAAATAAGCAGCTTCTTCTGCATCTCTTAAAATAACAAGGTGATTGGTTTGAGATGCTACTGGATGATCAAAAACAGCGGCGATGATAAATTGGGAAGCACTTCCATGGAGACCCCGGAGCTGTAAATGTTGCGGCCGGGACATAGTGATCCTGTTCGCTATCTCGAAACAGCGGGGATCATTCTTGTACAAATTCATCAACACATCCAGGTTCATTCACTCAAAGTATTATTCCTACCTCCTGCAAAGATACGTTGCGAAGCAATAAAGATAGCTGTTGCCAGATACCGGGTAGAATATTTATGCATTAATTAATGATGAATCTAATCCCGTACCTGCTATCCTGTATCACGTATCAGAATCCCTTATCTTTTGTATCTTGTTTGAAATAGTAAGTATGGCTTTACAACCATGGCGAAAAGGAACGGTTAGCAGGCTGCAGGATGAAACTGCTGATACAAGGAGGTTCTGGATTGAAGTTCCCGAACTGGGTTCTTTTGATTTTATTCCCGGCCAGTTTGTAACATTGGATCTGCCTATTCATGAAAAACCCAATAAAAGATGGCGCAGTTACTCAATTGCTTCGCCACCGGATGGTACCAATGTATTTGAACTTGTAATTGTACTTGATAAGAACGGACTCGGCACACCTTATTTATTTAATGAAATAAAAGAAGGGAGTGAATTGATGTTTCGGGGTCCGCAGGGAGTTTTTATTTTAAAAGAGCCATTCGATAAAGATATTTTCCTCATTTGCACGGGAACGGGGATCGCACCATTCAGGAGCATGGTGCATCATATTAAGAATAATAATATCAGTTATACAAATATCTATCTCATCTTCGGCTGTCGTACAAAAGAAAGCCTATTATATTATGATGAGTTTGTAACACTCCAAAAGGAAATGAAGAATTTTTATTATATCCCTACGCTTTCCCGGGAAAGATGGGAAGGTAATACAGGTTATGTTCATCCTATATATCAATCCCTTTGTGCAGATAAACGCAACGCCAGTTTTTTGTTGTGTGGATGGAAAGGCATGATTGATGAAGCGAAAGAAAATATTCTTACAATGGGATATGATAAGAAGGATATTCATGTGGAGATATATGGATAAGTCGAAATGCAAAAGTCAAAGAAGCATACATATTTTGTAAAAAGTTTTTGACTTCAGATTTTTAACTTTTGAATTCTTTTTGCAATTTTTCCTTAACTTGAACGGACTTAATTAATCAACACTCAAGCATTCTATGGGCGCCTCGTCAATGATCGTTCTGATACTGGCAGCACTGGCATTTTCAGGGATTGCCATCATGGTTGCAAAGATCGTTACCAAAGCAACCACCAATCCTCAAAAACAAGAACCTTATGAATGCGGGATTCCCACCCGGGGGAAAACATGGATACAACTCAATGTAGGTTATTATCTCTTCGCACTTATTTTCCTGGTCTTCGATGTAGAGTTGGTATTTCTTTATCCATGGGCGGTCGTTGCAAAAGCACAGGGATGGTTTGCATTTATTGAGGTGGTTATTTTCTTTTTCATTTTATTTATAGGATTCCTGTATGCACACCGGAAAGGAGCGTTGAAGTGGAGCTAGAAAATGTTGAATGATTGTTGAGGGGGGTGAATATCGTTTAATAAATAAATTTATTGAATTGGGCAGTAATTCAAATAATTCAGATACTTCAAAAGCTTCCCCCTTTGAGGGGCAAGAGGGGGCCACATTTCCAGGCGAGATACACGAAACCAATGGGGGTGGCATTGTATTAAGCAAGCTTGATGATGTCATCAACTGGGCACGTTCCAACTCCTTATGGCCACTCACGTTTGCTACCAGTTGCTGCGGTATTGAAATGATGGCAACCGCTTCTGCTAAATATGATTTCTCCAGGTTTGGTTTTGAAGTGGCAAGGGCCTCTCCCAGGCAGGCAGATGTTATCATCATCGCCGGAACTATTGTCAACAAAATGGCGCCCGTATTAAAACGATTGTATGACCAGATGGCTGATCCGAAATATGTGATCGCCATGGGTGCGTGTGCAATAAGCGGCGGCCCTTTTTTTTATAATACGTATTCAGTAGTAAAAGGCGCAGATCATATCATACCGGTAGATGTATATGTTGCCGGTTGTCCGCCCAGGCCGGAAGCATTGTTGCATGCATTGATCAGTCTGCAGGAAAAAATAAAAAGTGGCATGACGAGGGAACAAATCAGGTCAGTTAAAGAACCATCATGACAAACGATGAGCTGAAAATAAAAATTGCAGGCATCTTTCCTGCCGCTGTCATTGAAGAAGGCGGTGAATGGGTGAATATAAATATTGAGCCCGGTGAATGGCTCCATACAGCCAATCAACTTCGCCATGACCCCGATCTTTTTTTCAATTATCTTTTTTGTGTAACCTGTATTGACTGGAAAACACATCTTACCATGGTGTATCATCTCAGTTCCACCAGTTATCGTCATAACCTCGTCGTAAAATCAAAGCTCGATATTAATAAACCTCAAATAGCATCGGTTGCACATACCTGGAAGACAGCAGAGTTTCATGAAAGGGAAGCATACGAAATGTTCGGAGTGGATTTCATCAATCATCCTGATCTGAGATTATTAATATTACCTGATGGCTGGGAAGGAAGAAACCCGATGCGAAAAGATTTTGAAGACCCGGTGAATATGATAAAACTGTAGGCCCCTCTATCTCCCCCAAAGCGGGAGAATAAATATTAAAAATGTATAGAACAACTGAAATAATTACGGGAGAATCTGTAAGCCCCTCCCTTGGAGGGGTTGGGGAGGCCGGCGATCTCATCGTTAACGTAGGACCTCAGCATCCCGCGACACATGGTGTATTGCATCTTGTTATCACATTGAATGGCGAAACGATTAAAAAAGTAGAACCGCACCTCGGTTATATCCATCGTTCAATTGAAAAAATGTGCGAGAGCTTAACATACCGCCAGTTCATTTATGTTACCAGCCGCATGGATTATCTTTCTTCCCACATCAATAATCATGCATGTGCATTATGCATAGAAAAAGCCATGCAGATAGAAATTCCCGAACGTGCAAAGGTGATACGTGTGTTGATGGATGAACTTACCCGCATTGCTTCGCATGAACTCTGGTGGGGTGCCATGGCAATGGATCTCGGTGCCTTTACGCCCTTCTTTCATGCGTTCAGGGAAAGAGAAAACATCAATGATATCATGGAAGAAACCTGCGGGGCAAGATTAACGATGAACTATATGGTGCCGGGAGGTGTAATGGCAGATATTCATCCGAATTTCCAAAGAAGGGTAAAGAGTTTCATTGAACTGTTCAAATCAAAATTCCATGAATACAATGAAATGGTTACCGGAAATATTATTTTCCAGAACAGGATGAAAAATGTTGGTTACTTGTCTGCAGAAGATGCCATCTCATTTGGATGTACAGGACCAACGGCAAGGGGAAGCGGCGTATCATGCGATATCCGGAAACTATATCCATATGAAATATACCAGAAACTTGATTTTGATGAAATACTGGAAACAGGTGGCGATTCCTTTGCAAGATATATGGTACGTGTAAGGGAAATGAATCAATCCATACGGATTATTGAACAATTGATTGATAATATTCCCGAAGGTGATTTCCAGGCAAAAACAAAAGCTGTATTGAAATTACCCAAGGGTGAATTTTATACAAGGGTGGAAACAGCAAGAGGGGAGTTCGGTATATATATAGTAAGTGAAGGAGCCACTACTCCTTACAGGATAAAGTTCCGCTCACCGGGATTTTCCAACCTTTCTGCATTGGATCATATGGCGAGAGGAGAAAAACTGGGGGACCTGGTGGCGATGATGGGAACGCTGGATCTTGTAATTCCGGATATTGATCGATAATTATTTTAAATGTTGAATGATAAATTTTGAATGGAGTTTAATTCAAAATTTAAAATTCAAAATAAACAATGTGGAGTTTTTCTAACATAACAACCAATATTCAACACTGGCTTCATTCTAATTTCAGTCCCGGATGGGCACTGGTATTTGAAATGCTGATCGTTGGCGTTGGCGTGATTAGTCTCTTCGCTATTCTCGGACTTGTGCTGGTGATAATGGAAAGAAAAGTTTCTGCATGGATGCAGATCAGGCTCGGACCAAACCGCGTTGGCCCGAAAGGAATGCTTCAATCTTTTGCAGATACATTGAAATTACTGGTGAAGGAAGGAATGACACCCGGGGGAACCGATAAGTTCCTGTTCAATCTTGCTCCATTCCTCGCCATCATTGTTGCCATGTTGCTGATGGCGCCGATTGCTTTTGCAAAAGACTTCCAGATATGGAACATGAATATCGGCGTATTGTATGTATCAGCTGTTTCATCCATTTCCGTGATCAGTATTTTAATGGCAGGATGGGCAAGCAATAATAAATATTCTTTAATGGGTGCAATGCGGAGCGGGGCACAGATCGTGAGTTATGAATTGTCTGCAGGCCTGGCCATATTATCGATTGTTGTATTAACAGGAACGTTGAATATGAATGAGATCATCGAATCGCAGTCGAATGGATGGTGGATATTTAAAGGACATATTCCCGTGATTATTTCATTTGTGATTTTTATAATTGCAGTAACAGCAGAAACAAACCGGGCTCCTTTTGATCTGGCAGAAGCTGAGTCAGAATTAACGGCCGGTTTTCATACAGAATATTCAGGAATGAAATTCGCCTTGTTTTTCCTTGCAGAATATGTAAATGTATTCATCGTGTGCAGTATTGGTGCCACATTATTTTTGGGAGGATGGATGCCACTTCATATCGGCGATTGGAATGGGTTCAACAGGATCATGGATTATATCCCATCGAGCATTTGGTTCATGGGAAAAACATTTTTCCTGATATTCCTTATCATGTGGTTCAGGTGGACCTTTCCAAGATTGCGTATTGACCAGTTGCTGAACCTCGAATGGAAATATTTATTGCCCATCGGGATGTTCAATTTATTGTTGATAACTGCAATGGCGATTTTAGGATGGCATTTTTAGTAAGCGTGAAACGTGAATCGTGAATATGCTTATACTCATGGCTGGCAGCTGTTATAATTTGTTTAATATCTTAATGGCGTACTGAAATGTTTATTATAAGATATATTAAAGATGTTTTTAAAGCCGTAAAGTCTCTCCTTGTAGGGATGAGACGTACGGGTTATTATTTCACGCATCATAAAGAGATCATTACGCAGCAATATCCCGATAACCGGGAAACATTGAATCTTCCGGAACGCTTTAAAGGAGAAGTGGTAATGCCACATGATGAAAAGAATGAACATCGTTGCACAGGTTGTACGGCATGCGAACTGGCCTGTCCGAATGGTACGATCAAAGTAGTTACCAAATTTGAGATGACAGCAGATGGGAAAAAGAAAAAAGCGATTGATAAACTGGTATATCATCTTGAACTATGCACTATGTGCAACTTATGCGTAATTGCGTGCCCTTCTGATGCAATTGTAATGGCACAAACTTTCGAACATAGTGTATTTGACCGCAGCGAACTCACGAAAATTTTAAATAACCCCGGATCAAAAATCATGGATGGAGTAGAATAATGAAGGGATCAATTATTATATTCTATATGCTTGCTGCATTTACCATCGTAAGTGCATTGATGGCTGTTACCACCAGGCAGATATTCCGTTCGGCGATCTTTTTATTGTTTTCCCTGATTGGCATTGCCGGTTTATATTTCTGGATGCAATATGAATTCATTGCAGCAGTACAGATCGTGGTATACGTGGGCGGGATCACCGTACTGATTATTTTTTCTATTTTCCTTACACAGCAGGCGGGCGAATTACTGCCGAAACAAAAAACAGGACGACAATTGTTTTCAGCATTGGCCGCTTTTTGTGGGTTTGCATTGGCCATGCTGCAGGTATATAATTATTCATTCGTTCAAACAGGCGAACCAACGATTGAACCAACTGTTGCCAATATCGGTGACCAGATGCTGGGTACCGATCAGTATGGATATGCCCTGCCATTTGAGCTCATCAGTATTTTATTGCTGGCGTCGTTGGTGGGATGTATTGTAATTGCCATTCGTTCTAAACCATCAGCTATATGATTGAACCCGGATTATATCATATACTCACCATCAGTGCGGCCTTGTTCTTCATTGGGGTATTTGGTTTCTTCACAAGAAAGAACCTCATCACCATGCTCATGAGCGTGGAGCTGATATTGAACAGTGTGAACCTGAATTTCATTGCTTTTAATAAATATCTCTGGCCAAACAGGCTGGATGGCATTTTTTTTATTGTTTTTATTATTGCCATTGCCGCAGCAGAAGCTGCCGTTGCAATTGCGATCATCATCAATCTCTATCGCAATCATAAATCCATAGATGTAGATGATGCAACAGAAATGAAATTTTAAATGGTTAAATAAACCTGGAAGGGATCTATGCCAACAACAACTGCGGTCTTGCTGATACTATTTCTACCAGTAGCATCTTTCCTGCTATTGGGATTCTTCGGCAGAAGATATATTAAAAGCAGCGCCGGTATTATTGGTACATTGCTGTTACTCGTTTCCACTGTACTTGCATTATATATCGCTTATGGTTATTTCTTTGAATATGGCAAAGCAGCAGGAGCATATAAGCCAATCATTCCTGTTCAACATACATGGCTACGCTTCACCGACAGTCTCTCTATTGATATGGGCGTGGTATTGGATCCTATTTCTGTAATGATGCTGGTGGTTGTAACATTTGTATCATTAATGGTACATCTGTACAGCATCGCTTATATGAAAGGCGATGAACGGTTACCGGTATTCTTTTCTTTCCTTGGCTTGTTTACGTTTTCCATGCTTGGCCTGGTGGTATCAACCAATATTTTCCAGATGTATATTTTCTGGGAACTGGTTGGACTTTCTTCCTTCCTGCTGATCGGTTATTATTATGCCAGGCCATCTGCAGTGGCTGCATGTAAAAAAGCTTTTATTGTTACCCGGTTTGCTGATCTTGGATTCCTTGTTGGAATACTGATCCTTTCATATTATGGAGGCACGCTTGATTTTCATGCACTCATTCAAAAACTGGCTGTGCCCGGATCCAATGAATTAAAAACAATCGTTTCCGCTTCTTTCCTTGGATTGTCTGCATTGAGCTGGGGATTGATACTTGTTTTCATTGGTGGTGCAGGAAAAAGCGCCATGTTCCCTTTGCATATATGGTTGCCTGATGCAATGGAAGGTCCTACACCGGTTTCTGCACTGATCCATGCTGCAACGATGGTAGTTGCAGGTGTGTTCCTTGTAGCAAGATTGTTCCCCATTTATTCAATAACAGGTTTTGCAGCATTACAGGTCGTAGGATATGTAGGCGCCTTCTCTGCCTTATTTGCTGCATTGATTGCCTGTACACAAACCGATATCAAACGGGTGCTTGCTTATTCAACCATGTCGCAGATAGGATATATGATGTTTGCACTGGGTGTTTCGAGATACGGGCAACATGCAGAGATAGGATATACAGCATCCATGTTCCATTTATTTACGCATGCAATGTTCAAAGCGTTGCTGTTCCTTGCGGCCGGTGCTGTTATTCATTATGTGCATAGCAACGACATGAATGATATGGGCGGACTGAGGAAATATCTGCCAATCACACATATTACTTTTTTAATCGCATGCCTGGCCATTTCAGGTATTCCTCCTTTCGCAGGATTCTTTAGCAAAGAAGAAATTATATTGGCGGCATACCATAATAATACAGTGATCTATTGGATCGCACTAATCACATCAGGGCTTACAGCATTTTATATGTTCCGCTTGTATTATTCCATATTCTGGAACAAACCACATCATGCACATGGAGAACAGCATGGTGAAGGAGGATTCTCTATGATGACACCACTTATATTACTGGCCATCGGTGCCTGTGTTGCCGGCTTCATTCCTTTTGGAAGTTTTGTTAGTTCGGATGGAAAAAAAGTTGCTTCAGAATTCCATCTCAGCTTTTCGATATTGCCCGTTGCAATGGCACTAACGGGGATTTTAATTGCCACATGGATGTATCACAGGGAAACAGGCAGGGCCGCAAAGTTCGCTGCATCAATGGGTGTTATTTACAGGTCGGCGAAAAATAAATTTTATATAGATGAGATATATCTTTTTATTACCAAAAAAATAATTTTCAATTTAATTGGAAAGCCTGCAGCATGGATTGATAAGAACATCGTGGATGGCTTTGTAAATGCAACAGGTATGGCAACAGAAGGCATCTCAGATGGAATAAAAGGCATGCAATCCGGGAAAGTACAACAGTATGCCATTTATTTTTTGATGGGAGTGATTGGACTGGCTGCCGTATTTATTTATATATGGAAATAGTTTCCTGTTAAAACAACATACCATTAATGAACCTATTCTTATTGATATTGATTCCATTGCTCACTGCGGTTGCAATGCTCTTTATGCCATCGAAACAGCTGGTTCGTATCACTGCGCTTACAGGTACATTGGTTCAACTGGTGAGTGCATTTGTTTTGTTGTTTAATTACAGGTCAGCCGCTGCTGCTGCAAACCGCTTTATGTATTTCGAGCAGCAGTATAACTGGTTCCCTTCATGGGGAATCAACTTTCATGTTGGCGTAGATGGTATTTCTGTTTCCATGATACTGTTAACTGCGTTTGTTGTGATTGCAGGTGTGCTGATGTCATGGAAGGTAGATAAGATGACAAAAGAATTTTATTTCCTCCTCATATTGCTGAGCCTCGGGGCTTACGGTTTTTTTATTTCCCTGGATCTCTTCATGCTTTTTTTCTTTCTTGAAATTGCCGTAATACCAAAATATTTACTGATCGGCATCTGGGGAAGTGGCAACAAAACATACAGTGCCAATAAACTCGCACTGATGTTGATGGGCGGTTCTGCATTGGTACTGGTAGGCTTGCTTGGCATATATTTTTTTGGAACAGAAAAAACCTTTGATCTCACGCGGATCATGACAATGAATATTCCGGTTCATATTCAAAAGATATGTTTTCCCTTATTGTTCATTGGCTTTGGAGTATTCACGGCATTGTTTCCTTTTCATACATGGGTACCCGATGGGCACTCCTCTGCACCAACAGCAGGGTCAATGTTCCTTGCCGGTATATCTATGAAACTGGGGGGATACGGATGCTTACGAGTAGCTACTTTTCTTTTACCCGAAGGGGCAAAAGAGTATGCAAATATTATCATTGTACTATCTGCAATAGGAATTTTATATGGCGCCTTTGCTACGATGATGCAGAAGGACCTGAAATATATCAATGCCTATTCTTCTGTGAGTCATTGCGGGTTCGTTGTATTAGGAATCGGGATGTTAACTAAAGTCGCTATTACGGGTGCCATATTGCAAATGGTATCACATGGATTGATGACCGCACTTTTCTTCGCTGTGATCGGTATGATCTATGATCGCACGCATACCAGGCAGGTAAATGAAATGGGTGGATTATTGAAAGTAATGCCCTTTGCAACAACAGTGTTATTCATTGTGGGAATGTGTTCACTTGGTTTACCGGGTTTGAGTGGCTTTGTTGCGGAAATGACCGTCTTTATCGGTTCCTGGGAAAGAACAGGATTATTTTATCGCATTGCTACGCTGGCTGCATGTATATCAATTGTGGTAACAGCCGTGTATATATTAAGGGCCATCAGCAGAACTGCAATGGGACCATTGAAAGAACAATTTAAAAATATCGGGGATGTTTCATGGAATGAAAAACTGGCAGCTTATTTATTGCTGGCAGCCATTCTTGTGATGGGCATTATACCAACATGGGTCGTGGACCTCGTAAAACCTGGTGCTGAGATGATCATAAACAGGATCTCGGGAAAATAAATTATGCTGAACCAGTATTTCATATTGATGAAAAGCGAATGGCTACTTGCCGTCATCATTGTATTGTTATTGTTCGTGAAGATCGTACGGGTAGAAAAGAATGAACAACTGCTTCCCATGATCCAGTTTCTTTTATTGTTAAACTTCGGTGCTGGCTTTTTCTATAACTGGGAGGGGGGATTATTCGACGGTATGTTTTATACGAATATGCTGATCGCTTTTCAGAAGAGCGTGCTGAATCTTGCTGTATATCTTATATCCCTGCTTTTTGGCGATTGGTTCAGGAAAACACCGCATATGCCTGAATTTTTTATCCTGATGTTATCGGCAGTATTGGGAATGTTCTTCATGATCTCGAGTGGAAATTTACTGGCCTTCTATCTTTCACTCGAATTATCTACTATACCTGTTGCAGCAATGGCGAATTTCGACCTGGAAAAAAGAAAATCCTCAGAGGCAGCCATGAAGATGATCCTTTCATCTGCATTCTCTTCAGGATTGTTATTATTTGGCATTTCCCTCATGTATGGTGCAACCGGTACCATTCAATTTGAAGAGATGCCACACCTGCTTAATGGAAGCGGGTTGCAAATGCTGGCCTTTGTATTGTTGTTCACCGGTTTTGCATTTAAGTTGTCTGTTGTGCCTTTCCATTTGTGGACAGCAGATGTATATGAAGGATCTCCTTTAGCAGCTACTGCTTTTTTATCGGTGATTTCAAAAGGAGCGGTTGCTTTTATTTTTATGGCAACGTTGTACAAGGTCTTTGAACCCTTGCATGTGGCATGGTATAATATGCTGATGGTACTTTCGCTTATTACGATGATCATTGGCAACCTGTTTGCCCTCCGGCAAAATAATATCAAAAGATTCCTCGCATTTTCTTCCATTGCACAGGTGGGGTTTATTTTGGTAGGTATCAGCAGTCATCGCCTTTCAGGTATTACTTCGGTAGTTTATTTTATCCTTGTGTATATCTTTTCAAATCTTGCAGCATTTGGAGTTGCATCAGCCATTGCTGAGCAAACAGGTAAAGAAACAATCGAAGATTATAAGGGGTTGTACAAAACAAATCCATTTTTGAGCTGGATACTGGCGCTTGCTCTTTTTTCACTGGCAGGAATACCACCCACCGCAGGATTTTTTGGTAAACTATTCTTACTTACCGCAGGTGCATCCAACGGAACATATCTGTTCATTCTTATTGCTGCATTGAACATGATCATTTCTTTGTACTATTATCTGATTGTAGTAAAAGCAGTATTCATGGATAAAAATGATGCTCCTGTTGAAAAGATCAGCATCCATCCATCCGTAAAACTGGGATTGATCATTTGTGCTGCCGGTGTTGTATTAACAGGCGTTGCAAGTTGGGTGTATGATTATATTTATTCGTTGAATTAAGAATGCAGGGTTATGAATTATGAAAGAATGCTACTTATAATTTATAATTAAGAACTCTAAATTGAAAAAATGGCGATTAATAAAAACCATGAATTTGAAGAACTTAATGGCGTTAAATGCGGCATCGTGGAGAAGAATGTAAGCAGGGAACGTTCAGAATTCCTGAAGAAATTACTGGAGTATAATAAATATACCGTGGTCATTGTTCCCTCTCCACCACTCAAAGCAGCGCCACCACCCAAGCCTGTAGCTGAAGGAGAAGAATTGGTTCCTGCAGCTTCACCCGATCCTCCACCACCGGAAACATTCACTGTAGGTGTTACAGATTATACATTTAATTCCATCAATGCAATTTTTGGAAGATTATTAAAAACGCCGGGGGGACATATTGTTACATTGGCTTACTGGCAACAGAAAGAATCGGTAAGCAATGATGAGCTTCCATATTTTGATCCAAAATCTTTATTCTGATCATTAAACCGCAGAGAATAAAAGAACGCAGTGTTTACGCCGGGAACTTAGCAACATCTCAGCAACTCTTTTCTCAGCGGTAAAAAATTAGCTGAGTTTAGCCAAAACGATTTTCTTTACCTCAGATAAGGCAATTCTTTCCTGTTCCATGGAATCACGATAACGGATCGTAACTGTTCCGTCATCTTTTGTCTGGTGATCAATGGTTACACAAAATGGTGTACCGATCGCATCCATCCTGCGGTAACGTTTACCGATCGCATCTTTTTCTTCATAGAAACAATGAAAATGCGGTTTGCATTCATCCATCAGTTCACGGGCAATTTCAGGCAGGCCATCTTTTTTGAGCAAAGGTAAGATCGCGAGTTTCATGGGGGCGATCTTTGCAGGAATGCGCATCACCACGCGACTATCTTCCGTACCATCTTCTTTTGTCCATTTTTCTTCAGCATAAGCAAGACTGATAACGGTGAGGAAGAGCCGATCCAGTCCTACCGAGGTTTCAACTACATAAGGCGTGTAGTTTCCATATGGTTTGCCTTCAGGATTTAGATCATTATCGAAATACTGGATTTTTTTCTTGCTGAACTTTGCATGTTGGGACAGATCAAAGTCGGTTCGGCTGTGAATACCTTCGAGTTCTTTCCAGCCAAAAGGAAATTCAAATTCAATATCTACTGCGGCATCCGCATAATGCGCCAGCTTCACATGATCATGGAACCTTAATTTTCCTGCAGGGATGCCAATGCTCTCATGCCATTGCTTTCTTGTCTCTTTCCAATAGTTATACCATTCCATCTGTGTGCCTGGGCGAATAAAGAACTGCATTTCCATCTGTTCAAATTCACGCATACGGAAAATGAATTGCCTGGCCACGATCTCGTTCCTGAATGCCTTGCCTGTTTGTGCTATGCCGAATGGAATTTTCATACGGCCGCTTTTTTGCACATTTAAAAAATTGACAAAAATTCCCTGTGCTGTTTCAGGTCTCAGGTAAACAATATTCTCTCCGTTCTCAGAAGCAACGGCACCAAACTCCGTGCTGAACATCAGGTTGAACTGGCGAACATCTGTCCAGTTACTTGTTTTACTGATGCTGCATTTTATTTTATTGTCTTCAATTAATTTTTTCAGACCGGTAAAATCATCTTTTGCCAGGAGTTGATCCATTTCTGCCAGTAATGTTTCACCGGCTGCCTTATCAAGGGTTTCTGCATGCGATTCGATCAAATGATCTACGCGGTAACGTTTATTGCTGTCTTTATTATCAATCATGGGATCGCTGAAATTATCAACGTGCCCGCTCGCTTTCCATACGGTAGGATGCATAAAGATGGCGGCATCAATCCCAACGATATTGTCGTGAAGCTGCGTCATACTCTTCCACCATTCATCGCGGAGGTTCTTTTTAAGCTGGGCACCCATCTGGCCGTAATCATATACAGCGCTTAAGCCATCGTATAATTCAGATGACTGGAAAATATAACCATACTCTTTGCAATGGGAGATGATCTCCTGGAAATTCTTTCCAGCACAGTGGGATCCGAAGCTTGGAATTCACGTGACTTGAAGTCGCGGCC